>FUFK010074892.1_pt1 | contig 23722 bp, 27 predicted proteins | sample 1021851 | NCBI WGS metagenome assembly FUFK01 (sample SAMEA51879418, study PRJEB19060) | metagenome | reverse complement strand
GCTAGTTTCTTTTCCTTTAGTTGCCAGTGGGCAGCGGCCATGATGTCGAAACCAGTTGAACTAGGAGCTTCTTCTAAAGCAAGCCATTCTTTCAAGCGTCTAATGGCTTCTCTGTAGTCCTCGCTTGAATATGCTATTTGAGCAAGACTAAAGATTACACCTGCCTTAAGTCTGGGATCAGTATCAGGAATTGCTAAAAATTGTTGGTAATCGTATTTTGCAAGCCTAAGATTATCCTGAGAAAAATGAACATAGGCATAGTAGTACCACATCTGAGCCAAATCNGTNTCAGTNGCTTTTTCAAGTCCTTTAATTTGATCTAATAATAATAAAGCCTCATCCCACTGTTCTTCTTCTAAAAGAGGAAANACATCAGCCATTATTCTTTGTACTGATCTACTTAAAGTTTTTGCAGATCTNCTTTTGCTGGCTTTCTTTATATCAAGACTCTTTAAACAATCNTCAAGGTTNTACTCNGGAAAAAGAATCTGTTTCTCTTTTGGNTGCTCCTCTTGAACAAATNCAGAAAAGGAAATAANAGANANNGAAATTATTAAAAGAAACTTAANCATATCANTACATTTCTANACANTTTTGAGGAATGTAATCAGGTCCCTTGCCCTCACCCTCTAAAATAAAAGTTATTCTTTGTTTAACTCCAGGAACTTCCACAGCCACACCATCTCTTATCATAGGTTTATATTTATATTTTAGTGCAGCTCTTTTTGCTGAGCTATTNAATATTCCAGATGGATTGGCCGCTATAACTTCAGGATCTCTAACNGTTCCCATAGTAGTAACNGTATATTCAACGACCACACAACCTTCGATTCCTCTTTCAGCAGCTCTTCTTGGATACTGAGGAGGGATTTGAAATATAGGAACATAAGCTCCGTCTGCAAAGACTCCCTGCCTCCTAGCTTTAAAATTAAATTTTGGCGCTATATTTCCCGATAAATCTTCCATAGTATCCATCTCAACATCAGGAGGTAACATTTCTGGCGGAGGTTCTTGTTCTTCTGGTCTTTCCATAGAATCATCCATCAGCTCAAGTTCTCTTTCAGGCATGAGGAAATCAGCTATTTTTCTCGTATTAATATCATCGAGTGAAACATCTCCAGTAGCAATTAATGCAGCCATAAATAGCAGAGAGAAAATTGCAAAAGCAGTTCCACCTGCGGCTATGAGACCATACTTTTGATAATCGTTTTTATTGAGACCGATTGCCATGCTTAAAATTGAGGTTCCGATGCTAGAGAGATNTTATAAACGCCAGCTTCTCTAGCGCCATCCATTACAGCCATAATTGTATCTGCTGTAGCTTTTTCGTCAGCTTGGATCACTACCGATCCCTGAGGATTTTCTGCAAGCANNCTCACGACATTTGCNTTTACCTGACGCTTATCAATTCTCCTNCCATCCATATATATTTCNCCAGCGTTNCCTACAGCNATNAAAATNGCTGCATTTTCNGTAGGCTCTGCNGTNTCTGANTCTGGTCTNTTNACTTCNAGACCAGGCTCNTTNATAAAGTTTGCTGTGACAATAAAGAAAATNAGCAGNATGAATACTACATCCAACATAGGTGTAATATTTATTTCNTCTTCTTCTGCTACCGCTTGGCTNATNGGTGCTCTTCTCATTATTTATCCTCTTTAAATTACATCAAATTTTTTATCNTAAGTTAATCTTTCTGTAAGAATCTCTATGTTCTTTTTAGCTGCTTGGTCAATAGATCTCANAGCTAANAAGGCNGGGATGGANGCAAATAAACCTGCCATTGCNGGTATGGTAGANCTAGCTACTCCACCTGCCATAGCCTTGGCATCACCACCACCCGTGACAGCAAGAATATGNAAAACTTCCATCATTCCGGTGATTGTTCCAAATAATCCAAATAAAGGAGCAACAGCTGTACATACTTTTATGAGATCTATATTTGAATTGATTGATGAGCTTGCCTGAGAAATAAGCATACTTCTTATCATATGACCTTCCCAAGATTTTCTTCCAGGTCCACCATTTTCAGATCTTACCTGATCCCACTGTTCTCGAGCATCTTGAATAAGTTGAGGTTTTGAGAATCTGAAAAACCATAGTCTCTCAAAGATGAGAATCCACATGACCATAATGAGGACTCCTATTAGAAGAACTACAGGACCCCCTTTTTCAAGAAACTCGAAAAGAAGGTCTTGAAGATCGTAAAACCANCTCATATCTANACGCTAGGCTTTNCCTTCAGATCTTGCAGCCACCATTCCAGTACTTTGTTCTTCGATGATAGACAAAATACCTTTTGAATAATTAGCAAGGATAGCTGCCATGAATACAGATGGTATAGCACACATTAATCCTAACCAGGTTGTGACAAGCGCTTCTGAAATACCACTAGCCATAGTTTTTGGATCACCTGTTCCAAACAAGGTAATTGCTTGGAAAGTATTAATCATACCAATGATTGTTCCAAATAATCCTANGAAGCGGAGCAACTGCNGCGATTAATTTAACGACCCAAATGTAAGCTTCTATAGCCGGTCTTTCTGCAAGAATTTGTTCAGCCATCTTAAGTTCTAAAGTTTCCGTATCGGCATCTTTTGCTTCTTCAGCTACTTTCATAACTCTTGATANTGCATTGTTTCCAGAACCTTTNCCTGCAGCCTCNGCGTTAACTCCNCTTCTTACTCCGTATAANATNTAAAAACGCCANATGAATACTGCNGCNGATATNGCTAACANNACNAGAATCAAGTAACCAACAAATCTTCCTTGAGCAATTTTTTCGCTAAAAGTTGGAAGTGTTATTAAATTAGAAAGCAAGGTACCGCCTTGAGGTCCTGTTGGATCAACACCAAATTGCACAAATCCAGAACTCTCATCGAATAGGTCATATGTACCGCCGGTGTATCTTGCTGGTTGTCTTGGAAGAACTTCATAAGCTCCTCTTGTTTTNAAGTAACTTAAGTAACTTCCTTCAGCAACNGCNTTNAANGTTCCAACCCTNACAACATCNTCTTCAGTTGCATTACCGTTATTATCGACAACTGTTGCNTTGAATTTTTCNACNGATCCNGANGCTTNNAGNTCTCTTAATAACTCAAACCAAAGTCTTTCTAATTCTGGAATTGATGCTAAAGAAACACCTTCNCTCATTTTTTTAGCTAGATCAGATAGAAATACTTCTCTATCTTTACCAAATTGAGCAGCCGTAATTGATTCTTCGAACCTTGCTAAAGAGTCACTTGCNGTACTTTGCAAATGTCCAAACATTTCGTACAGNGAACCAAGTCTTTCTTTAAGTTGTTCTTCAAGCACCACAAGCTTTGCATCATTGGCTTCAAACTGAGCTTCTAATTCTTCAGCTATTCTCTCTAAACGTGCCCTTTCAGCTTTAGCATCCGTTAAAAGTTTTTGCTGTCTGTTTCTTTCAGTTCTAAATCTGTCTTCTCTTTCAGATGCTTCTTCTGATTCAGCAAACCTTCCTTGTTTAACAAGTTCCAATAACTCATCAAGAGTAGCCGCTGCNGATTCTGGTTTTTCNTCTTCTTGAGAAAAAAGTGGGTTTAAAAATAACCCAACGATAAAAATCAATATTAGTTTTTTCATTGGACCACCTCAGCTGCTGGAATTGGCATCTCTAGNATNTTAACNGTTTGAAGTTTTTGGGCAATACGAATACCATTTTTTACAGGATTTCTATATCTAGACGGCAATTCTTCCCATGTATTTGTCTCTTTATTCCATACCCCAGTTTGATCAAGATCTGATGTTTGATAAGCTAAAACTAATCTTCCGACTCGAAGAATATTTACTTCTCGGTCTTGGCCATCAATNGTGATTGTGTCTTTATAGGTATCCATTTTCATTCCATATTCAGATTCAACTGTGTAACCTTCAAGAACCTGTCTTAATTGCTCCGCGGGAGAAACGGTTGGGTTATCTAAAGCTTTCTGAATAAANGATAATCTTTCTTCTCTTTCGCCAAGTCTGAATGGTAGATCCAAAGAGATGAAACTTTTTAGACCCTCATACATTCTTCTTGATAAGGGTGGAATTTGTCTTTGAAGAACNGATGCATCTTTCATGGTNGTTTCNATTTCTTCCATTCTTTCNACTTGTCTTTTTATTTGTTTTCTTTTTTGTGCGTTGTAAACCTTTANNCCCTCAATTTGCTTNCTGACTATTTTGTATTCAGCTGATAATTTATCGGTTTTATCTTGAAANCCATCNATAGNTGTTTGAGAAGTTGCAGCTCTTTCGGTTCTCTCATCATTAACTTNCAGAACNGGTTGAAGCTGAGCAAAAAGTGCTCCTGAAAAAGAAAAGACAATAATAAAGACAGTAATTTTTAACTTTTCAACTGTTTTACTAAACATTTCATCTCCCTAAAAGAAAGCCAACAAAAATTAATAATNAAATTTTTGCTGGGCGGATTTTTTTTCGTTANCTACTTTAGTAAGAATAACTNATCAAAGCAACAAACTTATNAGTTTTTCTTTTATTGGAATTCANATAAAAAATCAACATCTATCTATGAAANTATTTGTCACTCTAATGTAAAATTCACTATGGCTTCTGTTAGTACAAATGAGTTCAAAAACGGACTAAAACTTATTGTTGAGGGCGATCCTTGCGAAATCCTTGAGCATGAATTTCATAAACCTGGCAAAGGGCAAGCTGTTATGCGTGTGAAGTTCAAAAATTTAAAATCCAATAGAGTATGGGAGAAAACTTACAAAACAGGAGAGTCGCTAGAAAAAGCAGATCTTGAGAACATACCTATGCAATTTTTGTACGAAAGCGGCGAAGAAATTGTGATGATGAATAATAATAGTTTCGATCAGGAAACTTTCTCCAAAGGAGATCTTGGTAACTCAGTTCAATGGATGGAGGAAGGGCAGTCTTATGAGGTGCTATTATTTAAAGGCTCGCCTCTTTCTGTTGAGCTTGAAACGTTTGTTGAAATTGAAGTGACTGAAACTGAGCCTGGATTTAAAGGGGATACTGCTACAGGAGCAACGAAACCAGCGATCCTTAAAAATGGTGTAGAGGTAAAAGTTCCATTATTTATTGAAATTGGAGATATTCTAAAAATTGATACCAGAACTGGAGAATATCAAAGCAGAGCGAAAGATTGAAAGAGGATATTCAAGACCTTCTTTATGAAGAAATAAAGTCATCAAATCTTAAAGGAGTCACAAAGGCATCCCAGATTGAGGTTTTTGAACCCAAAAATCTGGAGTTTGGGGATTGGACTTCTAATATTTGCATGAAACTTGCTGCTAATTCTGAAGATAATCCTCGGCAGATTGCTGAAAAATTAATTCAGAACCTCACAAAAAAGGATTGGATAACCAAAATTGAGATTGCAGGAGCAGGCTTTTTAAATTTTTACTTAACCTCCGAGCAAAAATATATTTTTATTAAAGAATGTTTAGAGCAAGAGGAGCCCTTCTTAATTAAAGGCAAGACTAAACAGAAAGTATTAATTGAATATGTCTCAAGCAATCCAACTGGGCCCATTCATATTGGCCATGGAAGAGGAGCTGCATTGGGTTCAGCTTTAGCAAACCTTTTATCTAAAGCAGGAAGTGAAGTTACACAAGAATATTACGTAAACGATCAGGGATTGCAGATAGAGACTCTTGGTCTTAGTCTTTTGCTCAATTATCTATCTCTCGGCGGAGATAGAATAAAATTACCTAAAGAGTGCTATCAAGGGGACTATTTGAAAACTCTTGCAAGTGATCTGAAAAAAGATAAAAAAAATAAATACGAATTCACTCTTCCAAAAAAACTACCAACAAATTTTGATGATTGGCTCATTTTGGCAAAAAAAGAGTTATCTGATTTTGAAGAGTTAGGAAAATTCGCCCTCACAAATATTTTAGATGGCATCAAGACAGACCTAAAAGAATTCAATACGTTCCATGATGATTTCTTTTTTGAATCAAGTCTTTTTAAAGANTCAAAAAAATCAGAATTTCATAAGACTCTCAATTTTCTGAGTAAAAAAGATCTTAGTTACAATAAAGATGGAGCTATTTGGTATAAATCAACGGATTTTGGAGATGAAAAAGATAGGGTTTTAATTAGAGAGAATGAAGCACCAACTTATTTTGCTTCTGATCTGGTTTATCATAAAAATAAATTTGATAGAAAATTTGACGAAATGATAAATCTATGGGGGTCAGACCATCATGGCTATCTACCCAGAATAAATGCATCATTAAATGGTCTCGGCTACGACAGCAAGAAACTTAAAACAATTTTTATACAATTTGTTTCTTTAATAAGAGGAAAAAATAAAGTTGCTATGTCTACAAGATCAGGTGAGTTTGTGACNTTAAAGAAACTTATCGATGAGGTGGGTGTAGATGCTGTNAGNTATTTCTTTTTAGAAAGAAGGTCAGATCAAACGCTTGAGTTTGATATTGAGCTTGCTAAAAAGAAAAATAAAGATAATCCCGTTTACTACATTCAATATGCTCATGCTCGAATCTGCAGCTTGATGAAAGAGTTGCCAGAAAGGGGTTTTAATTATTCCAATTCAGAAGGTTTTAGAGCCCTATCATCTTTATCTTCTGATAAAGAGAATGAACTTGTTTCACAAATTAACAGCTACCAACAAACTCTTGAGCGATGTTTTGATAAAAGAGAAATCCATTCTTTATGTTTTTACCTTAGAGACTTAGCGGCTATCTTTCATTCGTTTTACAACTCTCACCCAATCTTGGATAAAGATGATAATTCAAGAAATGCAAGGATTGCTGTTTCTTTNGCAACNAAAGCAGTGATTAATGATGGANTAGGTATTTTAGGGATAGNTGCTCCTGAAAAAATGTAATGGATATTTCAGACAATATTGNAAANATTANCGACAAAATAANATCTGCNGCAGCTCAAGCNGGAAGATCTTCAGAAGAGATAAAGTTAATTGCGGTNTCAAAAAAGAAAAGCACTGATTTAATCNNTGCAGCTCATCATTGNGGNTTAANNAACTTTGGAGANAATTANCTGCAAGAATCNGTTGAAAAGATTTCATCCATTAATTCAAAAGAAATNGATTGGCATTTTATTGGCAACATTCAATCAAAAAAAAGTTCGCAAATAGCNCAATATTTTTCTTGGGTGCATACAATTGATAGGGCAAAAATAGTTAATGCACTGGATGCTGCTGGTCAAAATCTCAAAGTTTTAATTCAGGTTAATGTCAGTGAAGAAAANAGCAAGTCGGGCATAAGTGAAAGCGACCTGATGCCTCTGGCGGAGATTGTTATNGAATCNAAATGCNTGGANCTTAAAGGNTTNATGGCNCTTCCNTCNCCTCCNNNAGATGGAAAGATTAATGAAAAAGAATATGAGAAAATGAATATGCTTAGCGATCAACTCAAAAATTATTATTCTCCTGCCAATGAACTTTCATTGGGAACCTCACAAGACTTTGAGTTGGGCATTAAGCACGGATCAACCATGGTTAGAGTTGGGGAATCAATATTTGGTAAACGATGAATAAACAAAACATAGGGTTTATAGGATGCGGAAACTTAGCTTTACAGGCAATTAAAACTTTNTCCGGTTCTTATAATATTTTTTANNNTAANTTCTNTTNNATNAATCAAGCCGCTGAAAANCTTGCAGCAGAAAAGTTAGAAACTATAGATTTAGCAAAAAAATGTGATGTNATTTTTATAACNGTNAAGCCAAANGTNACANCAGANGTTCTTTCTAGCATTGCCTCACAATTANAGAACCAACTNNTAATTTCTTTTGTTGCTGGNATCTCAAGAAGTAAGCTCGTCGATCTAGCAGGAGGTTATAAAAATATCGTGAGAACCATGCCATCACTTGGAATTGGTTTTAAAAACGGGCCCATCGCTATAGCGGAAATGGGAGATAAGGCATTGGTTGATCAAACCGAAGTGATTATTTCTGAGTTAGGTAGCACTTATGTATTGGAAGAGAAAGACATTGATGCATTCACAGCTATTTACGGTGCTGGGCCAGCNTATTTTGCTCTTGTAGCAGAAACAATGAGCAAGATTGCTGCGGATAGCGGTTTATCAATGTCCGATAAAGACTTAGCATCAGTTATGTTCACTGCTGGTGAATTGCTTCAGGAAAATGAATCAGCTGGATTTGCTGAAGTTCAAAATAAAGTTGCTTCAAAAAAAGGAGTCACAGAAGAAGCTTTAAATACAATGAAGTCTNCTGGANTTAATGAGATCATTTCACAAGCAATCAATAACGCAATTGAAAGATCAAAAAAACTAAACGATTAAAATGGCNAATAACTTTTTTCTCATAGCATTGGTAAATTTCTTTTCGGCTATTTTTTTGCTNTATCTNCTNTTTAGATTGTTTCAATTAAGTTTTAATAATCCGATCGTTTCNAATTCNTTTAAGTATTTAGAACCNTTCCTTAANCCTTTTAGATTTGTTTTACCTATTTTNTTTGGANTAGATTTGTCTGCNTTGGCTTTGGTNATTTTGGCNAANTTCGGTCTGTTTAATTTNATTTTTAGTGCCGACCAGATCTTCGANACNNTAGATGCTTTATCTTGGGCNGCTATTGGCTCTTTATANATGGCCTCGCAAATAATTAGATATAGTTTGTTTATTTCAATATTTGCCAGCTGGTTAGCGCCCATGTCAAATAATTCCTTTCTGAATATATGTCATGGTCTTACGCAACCTTTGCTGTTGCCTTTTCAGAGGTTTACTTCATTCTCAGGAATAGACTTTTCACCGATCATTGTATTTTTTCTCTTAATACAGATCGATAGAATTCTTCTAACTCTAGGCGCAAACTTAGAATTACCTCGGTTCATATAATGTCAAACGATTCACTAGGTCGAGTAGAAACAAAGAGTTTTATTCATAAAGATTCTTTTTCTTTGAAATCAGGCAAAACCCTTCAAGGATTTGAAATGGTTTATCAAACCTACGGAGAATTAAATGAAGCTAAAGATAACGCTATTCTCATTTGTCATGCCCTCAGCGGCAATCATCACGTAGCAGGGTTTAGTGAAGACNATAAAAAAGGCTGGTGGGACGATATGGTTGGTCCAAACAAAGCGTTTGATACGAACAAGTATTTCATTGTTGGTTGTAATAATTTAGGCGGCTGCCACGGTAGCACAGGTCCAAATTCCATTAATCCAGAAAACAATANNGCTTACGGCTCCTCNTTNCCNATGGTNACAGTTGGAGACTGGGTCAAAAGCCAAGATTTGTTGCGTACTCATCTNGGACTGCCCTATTGGTATGCTGTTGTTGGNGGCAGTCTAGGCGGNATGCAAGCTTTACAATGGTCCATAGATTACCCCGACCTTGTTAAAAAAATTGTGGTAATAGCCGCAGCGGCCAAGTTGAGCGCTCAGAACATTGCTTTTAACGAAATAGCCAGGCAAGCCATCTTGGCTGATCCCAACTATAACTCTGAGGATAAGCTTCCGAAGACGGGTTTGGGGCTTGCGAGAATGCTTGGTCACATTACTTACCTGTCAGATGATGCAATGCGAGAGAAATTTGGGCGAGATATGAAAAAAGGCGAAGTGAATTTCTCCTACGATGTCGAGTTCGAAGTAGAAAGCTATTTAAGGTATCAAGGCGAGAGTTTTTCTAATAGATTTGATGCACATACTTACTTGCTTATGACTAAAGTTTTAGACTATTTTGATCCTGCTGAGTCTCATAAAGGTGATTTGGCCAAAACTCTAAAATCAGTTACTGCGAAAACTCTTCTAGTCGCATTTTCATCCGACTGGCGATTTTCACCAGAAAGATCAAGAGAGTTAGCTAATGCTTTTATTGAAGCTGAAAAAGACGTCTCCTTTTTAGAAATAGATTCNCCGCATGGTCANGATGCNTTTTTAATGCCAAGCGAAACATACGATAGTGCAATAGAGACATTCTTGGAGAAAAATGAATAAGTTGATAGGTGATTTTATCCAGAGTAATGCCAGAGTCCTTGATCTAGGGTGCGGTGACGGCTCACTCTTAGCATTTCTAAAAAAAAATAATCAAGTAAAAGGTTTAGGTCTCGAAATAGATCATCAAAAAATTCAAAAGTGTTTACAAAAGGACGTCAGCGTTATTGATCAAGATATTGATTCGGGTTTGAGTAACTTTCAAGATCAAAGTTTTGATGCCGTTATTATGAGTCAATCGATTCAAGCATTAAGAAAGCCTGAAGTTGCTCTAGAAGAAATNANNAGAATAGGNAAAGAGGCAATAATCAGTATTCCCAACTTTGCAAATTGGCGATGTCGCTTACAGCTAATTTTTGGCGGCACTATGCCGGTATCTTCTGCACTTCCGCATGATTGGTATTCAACACCGAACATACACTTATGCTCTTTGAAGGATTTTGAAAAGTTATGCGTTGATCATGGCGCAGACATTCTTGATAGACAACTTTTAAGTTTTGATGGAGAAGAACAATCGTTTATGAAAGTTGCTCCTAACCTCTTAACCGAAATTGCTCTTTACAGAGTTAAGGCCAGGAATTGAAAGTTGTCATAGCCACCTCTAATCAAGGAAAACTAAAAGAATTTGAAACCCTATTAGCGCCTTTGAATTGGCAGTTTTATTCTCTACAAGATCTAGGAATNNATAGTCCCATCGAAGACGGNGCNACTTTCTATGANAACGCNCTGATCAANGCAAAGCATGCAGCAACTATTTCGGGTTATCCAGCAATAGCTGATGACTCGGGTCTTTGTGTAGACTTTTTAAGCGGAGCGCCGGGTATTAAATCTGCTCGTTATGCAGGGGAAAATTCAAGCGATGCTGAAAACAATTTAAAATTATTAGAATCTTTAGAAAATGAAACGCAAAGAAATGCTGCTTTTGTCGCCTGCCTGGTTTTCTTCGATCCCAATTCAAGTGAAAGTCCCCTATCGGCAGAGGGGAGACTTGAAGGCGAGATAGCCAGAGACTCTAAAGGTAAAGATGGTTTTGGCTATGATCCAATTTTTTATATCTCTGAAGAAAACAAAACCCTTGCTGAATTAGGCAAAGGTTATAAAAACAAAAACAGCCATAGGGCTAAAGCAACCAAGATTCTTTTGAATAAATTACTTAAAAAGAAGTGATGTAATTGATCTGCCTGCTTCAATTCCCTTCCTTTGGTATTTAGTAAGGGTCAGCTGGTTAAGAAGAGATAACTTTTCTAAATCTTGAAATTCTACTTTCTGATCATTACAAATTTTTTTGACAGAATCTGCGTATTCTTGCCAGTCAGTACGAAAAAAAATAAATCCTTTTTTAGAAAGATAACTTCGAAATTTTTTTAAATTATGTGAACTTAGAAGACGTCTTTTATTATGTTTTCTTTTATGCCAAGGATCGGGGAAGAGAAATAAGAGCAAATCAAATGTTGTCTCGATATCTTTATCCAGNATTAAGTCGACAACATCNCCTAAGTATATTTTNAAATTTTTAATNCCAGACTCCTCTATTTTTGAACAAGTTCTTGCNACGCCGGTTTCATAAACTTCTATACCAAAAAAGTTAAGATCTGGATTGTTTACAGCCATTTCAAAAAGAGAATCTCCTTCGCCAAAACCAATTTCAAGAATCTTATTATTAGTGCTTCTTAATGTTTCCTCAAAAGCTGACTTGGTGTTCGCCGAAAAAAGGAAATCATTCTCTTGGTTTAAAATTTTTTTATGATTAGCGGAGAGTCTCGACCTTGCTTTGGCAAAGCTTCTTATGGATCTCAAGAGTTAATAACTCCTTCTATAGGTGAACTGGCAGCGGCCTGATCAGATTTTGGCATGCGGCCAGCAAGATAGGCAGACCTACCTGCTTTGACTGCTTGTCGCATTGCTGCTGCCATTAAAACTGGATTTTGAGCTCCTGCAATAGCTGTATTCAATAAGACTCCGTCGCAACCTAACTCCATTGCCAAAGTTGCATCTGAAGCAGTTCCAATGCCAGCATCAACAATGACCGGGACTTGAATTCTTTTAACGATTGCTTCAATTGCCTGTGGGTTCTCTATTCCTCTTCCAGATCCTATGGGAGCTGCTAAAGGCATCACTGCAACGCAACCAGCATCTTCTAATGCTATTGAGTAATCAAAGTCATCGGTGCAATAAACCATCACCTCGAAGCCTTCTTTAACAAGGTCCTTTGCTGCTTTTAATGTTTCTGGCATATCGGGCAGTAAAGTATTNTTATCGCCAATGACTTCTAATTTNACCAAGCTGTGGCCGCCTAATAACTCACGCGCTAATTTACATGTTCTCACCGACTCGTCTGCCGTATAACATCCAGCAGTATTAGGCAAGATAGTAAATTCATCTGGCGAGATCAGTTCGAGAATATTGCTCTCATCTTTATTTTGACCTAGGTTTACTCTGCGGATTGCCATGGTGACGATATCCGCTCCGGATTCTCTGATAGCATCAATTGCCAATTGGTCGTTGGCGTATTTTCCTGTGCCAACCATGAGGCGAGACTGAAATTCACGAACTCCAATTCTGAATGAATCGGACATTACCCTCCTCCAATGGCTTTGACTATTTCTAGTTTGTCGCCTTCTCCAACTGTTGTCGTCTCCCAATCTGCTCGCATAACCACTTCCTCGTTTAGTTCAACCACAAGCAGATCATCTTTGAGCTCTAAAAAGTTAAGCAGCTGAGGAATATTAAGGTTCTCGGGAATTTTTTTTGATTCGGCGTTAATGCTAACTTGAATGTCGTTCATGAATAAGATCAGTTTATATTAGTTCTGATCTTTTCCATGGCTTTCTTTTCAATTTGGCGAATTCGTTCAGCGCTGATTCCATACTTGTCAGCCAACTCATGAAGAGTGGGCTTGTCATCGGTTAACCAACGTTCTTTAAGGATCAATTGGCTTCTTTCGTCTAAGTCAGATATTGCGCTTTGCAGTTGATTAATNTGATCTCTAGCAAAATCCTCTTTCTCAACGATTTCCATTGGATCCGAGTCTTCGTTTGTTAAATAATCAGCCGGACTNTAAGTATTCCCCTCTTCGCTATCATCTGCTGAGTAAGGATCAAAAGAAACGTCATGAGATGACATCCTTTGCTCCATTTCCCGCACCGTATCTTCCTTGACGTCAAGCTCGTTGGATATCATTTTGACATCATCCTCACTTAACCAAGTGATATCTTTCTTTTTATTCCTAAGATTGAAAAATAATTTTCTCTGGGCCTTGGTGGTAGCTACCTTAACTATTTTCCAATTTTTTAATACGTATTCGTGTATTTCTGATTTAATCCAATGCACAGCAAATGAAATCAACCTAACGCCCACTTCAGGATTGAACTTTCGGACAGCTTTCATCAAGCCGACGTTACCTTCTTGGATAAGATCTGCTTGAGGCAAACCGTAACCTGAATATCCTCTAGCAATATGCACAACAAANCTTAGATGCGCCATTACGAGTTGCCTAGCAGCTTCNAGATCCTCTCTGTAGTAAAGATCTTCTGCTAATTTACGCTCCTCTTCTGGTGAGAGAATAGCTATGTTTTGAATGGAATTAAGGTAAGCCTCCAGGTTCTGACCTGGTGCTGAAATGTCCATTGGTTGCAATTCTTTGCCCATAGNTGCGGAATTTTAACTCCAATTTTGCGAAAATGACAAAATATTAGTAATTAGAATAAAGATATAAGCTTTATAAGTTATTGAATTCGTTGATTATTCCTTTCCAATAGTTTATATCAGAAACGGCAAAAAATCCATTTATTGGCTGATTTGAGTCATTTTTATAAGAAATTGGCTTTCCGTGTAAATCCACTACTTCACCCCCTGCTGACCTTAAAATAGCGTGCCCAGCAGCAATATCCCACTGAAAAGTCCTGCCAAATCGGGAATATATATGCGCCGAACCTTGAGCAATGGCATTAAATTTTAATGAGGATCCAAGACCTATGGTCCTCATTTCTTCAAATTTATCTTGAAGAAACAAGGCAAATTTAGTTTCTTCTCCCGAGCTATGGCGTTTGCTAACGGCAAGCATGCATGAGTTCTCTGGTGTGCTGGAGGATAACTCTTCATCATCTCCAGCAATAAAAGCACCGGACTCTTGGCTGCCAAATGTCGTGATATTAGCTGGCGGTTGATGAATAACACCCAGAATTGGCTCACCTTTATTAACAAGCGCAATATTGACGGTAAACTCCTGTGATCCGTTAATAAATTCTTTGGTTCCATCTAAAGGATCCACCAGCCAAAAGATATCGGCGTTATCTAGATTTTGAGCTAAACCTTCCTCTGAGATAATAGGAATAGAGTCATCTAAATTGATTAATTCATCAACGATTTGTTTGTTAGCTGCTTTATCGGCTAAGGTAACCGGAGATTGATCAGCTTTGTATTCCACCTCTTCTTCAGCTAATTCATCAAAAAAGGTCATAATCAGATTTCCAGCATTCTCAGCAATGTGCTGGGCTTCTGAAACTAGGCTATTGACGGTTTCTTTATCCATTAAAAATTGTTTTCCAATAAATTATTACTTTACAATGGTCTTTTGAATTTGCACATTATGGAAAATACAAACGACGTTCTGAGTGATTTAAAAGATATCGCATCAGGACTAAAAAGAATAGGGAAAAACAGAAAAGTAGTTCTGCCGCATCACAAAGAGTTTGAATTAATCGAAGAACTCGAAGGCATTGCAGCAGGCGCTATTGCAAAACTTGAAAACGGAGGTTCGTAATGAGTTATGAAAGTTTTACTTTAGAAAAAGACGGTCACGTTGCAAACATGACGCTCTGCAGAGGAGAATCGTTCAACACAATGACTAAAAAATTCTGGATTGAGTTGCCAGAAATATTAAATGAAATAAATCGTGATCCTGACTTAAGGGCAGTTGTCATGTCTTCAACTGGAAAGCACTTCTGTGCCGGCATGGACTTAGCTAACTTCAATAACGGAGTTGAGAACATATCGCCTGAAAAGAAACCTGATCATGCAAGGGTTGGTGAAGTCATGTATCGAGTTGCTAAAGAACTGCAAGGTTACATCACAAACATTGAAACCATCAGAGCACCTGTGATCGCTGCTATACAAGGCGGTTGTATTGGCGGAGCTCTAGATATGGTTACGGCTTGTGATATAAGACTGTGCACGAAAGATGCTTTTTTCTGTATTCAAGAAATCAACATTGGTATGGCAGCTGACGTTGGAACTCTGCAAAGACTGCCTCGCTTGATCCCAGAAGGAAAAGTCCGTGATCTTGCGTACACCGGCAGAAGGATGATGGCTGAGGAAGCAAAAGAATGCGGTTTAGTGAATGAAGTTTACGATTCACACGAAGCCATGCTCGANGCTGCAGATGCTATGGCCAAAGAGATCGCCAGCAAATCTCCTGTTGCTATTTACGGTCTAAAAGAAGTTCTGAATTACTCTCGCGATCATACCGTGAAAGATGGCTTGGAATACAATGCCCTGTGGAGTGGAGCCATGTTGAGTTCCAAAGACATGGGCGAAGCCATGCAAGCGAAAATGGAAAAAAGAGAAACCTCTTTTGACAAGATGGTTGCTGTCAAAAAATACGACGAAACAGGAAGTTAAGAAGTTTTTCGAGTAAAAGTTGGCGCGTTGTCTTGTGAAAGCTTCGCGTTGAACTTATAACCACCGTAATTAAAGGTAGCTAATCCATCGGGATTGGTAACTTTATTATCAATGATATACCTTGCCATCATGCCTCTGGCTTTTTTGGCAAAGAAACTAATGATCTTGTATATCACCGTTTTTGAAATCTTTGAAAACTGGACTGACGATGTCACCAGCGATGTCTTTTTTATTCAAAGCATTAAAGTATTCGTTGGAAGCNAGGTTAATTAGTGTTGAATCTTTTTGCTCCGCTAATTGTTCATTGATATCCGCAGTGAGAGTGTCTTTCCAGAAACCATACAANTCATCGTGCTTTTTCGTAGCCANCTTGGTGCCCATTTCTAAACGATACGGCGCCATTAAATCTAGAGGTTTCANCACTCCGTAAAGACCNGAGAGAATTCTTAAATGTTTTTGNGCAAATTTNAGATCGCCNTTTTTCATGGTTGCAGCTTCTAAACCTTGATAAACATCCCCTTGGAAAGCAAACACTGCTTGACGGGCATCCGCACTAGGCTTGGTTGGCTTTTTCCAGCTTTGATAACGCTCAAAATTTAAAAACGCCAAATTGCTGCTTAACCCCATTAATTTGGATATATCCTCGGTCTCGTAAGACCTTAAAGTCTTGATAAGTTCAGCAGACTTACTTAAATGATTGGCAACGGTATAATCAATACCGTTCATTGGAGTTTCGTAATCCAATGTTTTAGCTGGAGAAAGAACAATAATCACAAAAAAATTCTAATCAAAATTACCTAAATGAGCAAAAAAATAATCCATTTATCTCAATCGGTACTAACCTTTTTACCGACAGCTATAGGCAAATTTGCCGCCTGGTTTGTCNTNGCAATGATTTTTTTGACCGGAATCGTGGTTTTTTGTCGGTACGTTTTGAACATTGGAATCATTTCTTTACAAGAAATGACCATCTATCTGCACGGCTCTCTCTTTTTATTATGTGCGGCCTACGCGCTAGGTGAAGACGAGCACGTTCGGGTGGATATCTTTTATCGCAATTGGAGTAAAGCGCGCAAAGCGTTCATAAATTTTTTGGGTCAGGTTTTGTTTGTGCAACCGATGGCATGGCTTACCCTGCTTATTTCAATCGATTACGTTAGTTTTTCTTGGTCAATTGGAGAAGTTTCCCCTGAACCGGGAGGCCTGCCCATTGTCTACGTTTTGAAATCCATGTTGTTGGTTTTTGCAATTCTTTTGATTATGCAAAGCTTTGCCATGATATTGAAATATTTTGAGGATCGATAAGTGTTGCCCTTGTTGTTATTCGCACTCGTTTGCTTAATTCTTTTGGCTGGGTTTCCGGTTGCTTTTACTTTGGCAGGTGTTTCTCTAATTTTTGCTGCCATCGTTTCCTTGTTTGGGGGTTTTGATTTATACCTCTTAGAAACCATCCCAAATCGTTTGTACGGAGTCATGACCAACGCAACCTTAATTGCGGTGCCGCTCTTTATCTTCATGGGAGTCATCATGGAGAAATCAAAAGTTGCTGAAGATCTATTAACTTCAATGGCGAAGCTCTTCGGTCGAATGAAAAGCGGATTGGGTCTGTCGGTGGTCATCGTTGGAGCTCTGCTTGCTGCGAGCACCGGTATCGTCGGCGCTACAGTCATTGCCATGGGGTTGATTTCTTTGCCTGCCATGTTGAAGCGCGGTTACCCACAAGAAATATCCACTGGCTTGATTTGTGCGACCGGCACTTTGGGACAAATCATTCCGCCGTCCATTGCTTTGGTCATTTTAGGAGACGTGCTGTCGAGCGCCTACCAACAATCGCAATTAAGTCTTGGGAATTTTGCTGCGAAGACAATCTCGGTAGGTGATCTCTTCATCGCAGCCATCGTACCCGGACTAATGCTCGTTGTGGCTTATGCAATTTACTTTGTGCTTTTCGTTAAGGTCAGTTCCGAAGGACAATCCCAAGATCAAGATGACCTAGAAGTTCCTAAACTCATAAGATCTTTGTTACCGCCTTTTGCTCTGATCTTTATTGTTTTGGGGTCCATCATTTCCGGGGTTGCCTCGCCAACGGAAGCAGCCGGCATTGGGGCTTTAGGTGCGATGTTGATCGCTTGGAGCGGCGGCAAACTCTCTGGTGGTGTGCTTAAGGAAGCAACTCGTCAAACCGCTTTTATTACCACCATGGTTTTTCTCATTCTTATCGGGGCGTCAATTTTTTCTCTCGTGTTTAGAGGTTTGGGCGGCGAAGAAATCATCAATGAAATTTTTAATGCCATACCCGGAGGTCTTTTTGGCGCAATGCTCTTGGTCATGGTGATGGTCTTCCTGCTTGGTTTTATTTTAGACTTCATCGAAATCAGCTTTGTGGTGGTGCCGATTGTTGGNCCGGTGTTGATGGCAATGGGTGCTGATCCGCTGTGGCTTGGTATTATGCTGGCAGTTAATCTGCAAACGTCATTTTTAACGCCGCCGTTTGGGTTTGCACTCTTTTATTTGCGTGGCATTGCGCCTGAGAGTATTGCAACAGAATCGATCTACAAGGGAGTGATTCCTTTCATTGCCATCCAAATTGGTTTGTTGATCCTGATGGCTATCTTCCCAGACATCGTGACTAAGTTGCCGTCTATCATTTATAGTTAAAAGTATGAAAGTAAAAAGTCTTATCGCACTAACCGGCTTTATCTTATTAATAGGTTGTGACCGATCGCTTGAAAGAAAGGCGATTGAAATGAGCTTAGAAAATGCGATTATCGATACGCACATCGATACGCCCTACCGTTTGTACAAACAACAAATGGATACCGGCTCGTTTGAAGATATCACCCGAAGAACCAGCATACACTTTGATTTACCGAGAGCACTTGAAGGCGGATTGAACGTGCCCTTCTTTGCTATTTACGTCCCAGCAGTCGATGAAACCAACGGCGTAGCTTTCGATACCGCCAATAAGGTGATTGATTTTATGAATGCCATTATCGAAGAAAACGAGCGCTTTTTTTATTTTGTTAGATCTCCTGAGGATATTGATAAAAGTACCTTTAACAAAAAAGTCGGTATCGCTTACGGTATGGAAAACGGCGGTCCCTTGGAAGGAAAACTTGAACGACTTCAGTATTTTGCCGATAAAGGCATCAGTTACATCACCCTAACGCATTCAAAAAGTAATCACATTTCTGATTCCTCTTACGATGAAACTCGTCAATGGGATGGACTAAGTCCTTTTGGGGTTGAAGTTGTAAAAGAAATGAACCGTTTGGGTATGATGATCGATATTTCTCACGTTTCCGACGAAGCTTTCTTTCAAGTCCTTGAATTATCGAGTGCGCCGACGGTAGCCACGCATTCCTCGTTAAGACACTTTGTACCAGACTTCGAACGTAACGTTTCCGATGAAATGATGATTGCTCTGGCTAAAAACGGTGGCGTCTTGCAACTGAATTTTGGTGACTACTTTATTCGTGATGTTAGAAATAATCCTGACTTAAAAGTCACCATTGCAGACGTCGTTGACCACGTTGACCGAGTTGTTGATTTGGTTGGAATTGACCACATTGGCATAGGCTCAGACTACGATGGCATCCCAAGATTACCGATCGGTCTTGAAGACGTATCAACTTACCCGCAATTCATCAAGGAGCTCTTAGTGCGCGGCTATTCCGATGAAGACATCAAAAAAATAATGAACGGCAATATTCTAAGAGTTTGGAAAGAGGTCAGACGCTTGGCTGATGACTAATTTTTTAAAAGGTTTGGGTTATTTTTTAATATGGGGTGATTTTTATCTGTTGTTTTTTGCGCTGCATGCCCTCGTTGTCGGGCCTATTAATTTTGAGGATCACCTGCAGGTTTATCTAAACGTTTTTTTTCCTATAATCGAATGGTTTAAAAACTTAAACGGTCTTTTCCAGGCTTACATTGAATTCATCTATTCCTTACCGGCGATATTTATTTACCTATTAAGGTTTACGGTCTCGACGTCGATAGGGATTTGGTTGGTTAAAAAATACGCTTAGTCCAAATCGCGCATTTCATAGACGGCTTTTTCAGAAATCTCGTGATAATTGCTCACGTTTTTTTGAAACTCAGTGAAGGAATCACGAATTTCTCGAAAGAGCGGGTCTTCTGCAGCTATCTCATCCACCAGTTCATCGGTGATTTCTCGAAATTTTTTTAAAACATCATCCGGGAGTTTACGGAGTTGCACGTCGTGGTCGTTAACTAAAGTTTCTAGGGCTTGATTGTTTCTGGCTGTGTACTCATCGAGCATATCTTGATTCACAGCTCGGGCAGCGACTTTCAAAATACTCTGTAAGTCTGTCGGCAGCGACTCAAATGCTTCCTTGTTCACAATGGTTTCGAGCACCGCACCGGGTTCATGCCAGCCGGGGTAATAGTAATATTTAGCTGCCTGATGGAGGCCAAAAGTAAAATCGTTGTAAGGTCCTATCCATTCCGCGGCATCGATGACTCCAGTTTGTAAATTGGTAAAAATTTCGCTACCCGGCATCAATACCGATTCACCGCCAGCTCGAGTAAAGACTTTTCCTGCCAACCCAGGAATACGCATGCGCACTCCTTTGATGTCTTCCAGAGAATTAATTTCCTTGTTAAACCACCCTGCCATCTGCACCCCGGTGTTGCCGCCGGTCAATGGCAGCAAGTTATAAGGAGCGTAGGCTTTTTGCCATAACTCAAGGCCGCCGCCGTAATGCAACCAAGCATTCATCTCTTGGGCATTCATACCAAAAGGGAGAGCGGTAAAAAATTGCGCCGAAGGTACTTTTCCGACCCAATAATATGATGCACCGTGTCCTAGTTGTACGCTGCCTCGAGAGACAGCATCGAATACCTCTAAAGCNGGCACCAGCTCGCCGTTACCGTAAACTTGAATCTGTAAGCGCCCGTTGCTCATCTCATCCACGTAGCGCGATAAATTTTCTGCAGCTAAACCAACGCCAGGATAATTTTTCGGCCAGGTCGTTACCATGCGCCATTTGTAGACCTTATTATCAGTAGCGCCTGCAGCTTCGGTGCCTGAGTCAGTGCAAGCAAAAAGCGCCATAGCAACAATGACGATTAAACTTTTTCCAAATTTGCGTAACTGACTACCAGCCATTTGCTGCCTCCCGAATCAAAATTGACTTCCACTCTAGCATTATCCCCTTGCCCTTCATAATTCAAAATGATGCCTTCACCGAACATGTTATGAGTGACTCTATCCCCTAAAGCAAAAGGCGTATCGGCCACATCGGTGCCGCCAACAATTCTGGGTTTAAAGCCCTGGTCTGGATGTTCTTTTTCTGCTGCTAAACGAATTTCGTACTTTAATTCTTCNGGTATTTCTTTGATGAATCTTGAGACCGGACTNAANGAGTCNCTCCCGTANANACTTCTGACTTCNGCGTGNGTCATATACAANCGCTGCATCGCNCGCGTCATACCCACGTAACAAAGGCGACGCTCTTCAGCCAGTTGTCCGGCATCNTCCATNGANCGTTGATGCGGGAATAACCCTTCCTCGCAACCGGCAATAAAGACNAACGGAAATTCCAATCCTTTGGATGAATGCAAGGTCATTAGCTGAATGGCTTTCTCGCTTTCATCCGCCTGAGTTTCACCGGCATCCAAAGCAGCTTGGTCGAGAAACAACTCCAACGTGGTTCTTTCATCAGAATCGTCTTCGCCGATGCCGAAATAATTTGAGGTGGCAGTGATGAGCTCTTCTAAGTTTTCGACTCGCGATCGACCTTTTTCTCCAGGCTCTTTGCCGTGAAATTCTTTTAACTCAGATGCCTCAATCAAATCAGTGAAAAAAGAGCCTAATTCTTCAGTGTCTTTGTGAGTGGCTATCTTATTAATAAGATCGATAAACGTTTGAAAGGATGAAACTGCTCGACCGGAGCTATTAGCTTTAGCCATTTCTTCAGCCGCTTCCCATAACGAAGAGCCCGCTTGCCTCGCAGCCTCGCGTAAATTGTCCATCGTTTTGGCACCGATCCCTCTGGTCGGCACGTTGATTACTCGCTCAAAGGCAGCATCATTATTCCGATCCACTGCTAAGCGAGCGTATGCAAGAGCGTTTTTAATTTCCGCTCTCTCGTAGAAGCGCACTCCGCCGTATATTCGATACGGTAATTCGGCGCGCAAGATAGAATCTTCGAGCGAACGAGATTGTGCGTTCGAGCGATAAATGATGGCGCATTCTGATAGGCAACCGCCTTCTTTAACCCAGTCTTTAATAATATCGACGATGAACTTTGCTTCGTCTCTTTCGTTGAAGGCACGGTAAACTTTCACCATCTCACCTTCTTCGTTGTTGCTCCATAATTCTTTAGCCATTCTGCTGGGGTTATTTTTAATAACCGAATTAGCGGCAGATAAAATATTTTTGGTTGAACGGTAGTTCTGCTCAAGCTTNATGACATCNGCTTTGGGAAAGTCTTTGGTGTAGCGTTTAATGTTCCCNCTTTTGGCTCCCCGCCATGAATAAATNCTTTGATCGTCATCGCCAACCACCATAATGCAGCCATCGGGACCGACTATTTGTCTTAATAATAAGTACTGAATTTCGTTGGTATCTTGAAACTCATCGACTAGAACGTACTCAAACCGCCTTTGGTAATGATCGCGCAGGCCTTCGTTGTTGTTGAGAAGCTCGTAGGAACGCAACAAAATCTCAGCAAAATCCACTAGCCCTTCTGCTTCGCATACAGCCTGGTAACTCTCATAAATCTCTGCCATTTTTTCTTCGAGGTATGAATTATTCGAACTGATTTTAGCTTTGCGGCGCCCTTCCTCTTTTTGTTTATTGATAAACCATTGCACTTGACTGGGCGGCCATTGATCCAGATCGATGTTCATTTCCTTCATGATACGTTTGATAACGCGCAATTGATCGTCGCCGTCTAAAATGGCAAAACTTTTGATGAGTCCTGCTTCTTGCCAGTGCATCTTCAGCATGCGGTGAAACAAACCGTGAAAGGTGCCGCACCACATGGTTTGAAGTTGTTCGCCTAAAATCCCTTCGATTCGGCCGCGCATCTCGCGTGCAGCTTTATTGGTAAACGTCACCGTCATAATCGACATGGGATTGATATCAAGAATGCTCGATAGCCACGCAACTTTATGAGTGATGACCCGAGTTTTACCCGAACCAGCGCCCGCTAAAATCAACGACTGCTTAGCATCGGACTTAATCGCCTGTTGTTGGGCTTCGTTTAAACTTTCAAGTATATCTTCAAATGGTGTCCAATCTTTATCGTTTTCGTCGTGTTCGTAACCATGCTTACCAAAAAAATTTGTATTTCTCTCTGGCCAATGAAGTTGATAGAGATCGATATAGTCAGTTTTTAATCTTTTAAGACTTTCATCTAAAGCTTGGGAAATTTTTTTTTCCCCAAAATTATAACCACCACCTCTAATATATTTATTTGAGGTATTACCACAAACTTTTGTTGCTATAATAACCTTGTCTCTTTTTTTAGTTTTTTGAAACCAGTTACCAATTATTTTCTCTGTTTCACCATATGTTTTCTCTCTCATAGGAATGGAGTAGATTTCTGCAGTGTCCCAGAAGTTAACACCGTGATCTAAAGCATAATCCATTTGCTGAAATCCCTCTTCTTGAGTATTTTGTTCGCCCCAGGTCATAGTACCGAGACAAATTGTGCTCACATCAAGATCCGTATTGCCTAATTTTTTATAATTCATAGTGATTTTTAAAGTATAATTTTTATTAATCTTTTAAGGTATCTTGAATATTTAGTAAAAGACTATATATTTATGGAGATTATGGCAACAGACAAAAAAGGTATTCTAGCAAGAGCAAGAGCAGCAGCACGTGAAACCACTGCGGTTACTGATGAGGGCTTAAGAGCCTATATGTTAAAAGTTTATAACTATATGGCGACTGGAATATTACTTACAGGAATTATAGCTTTGATAACATTTAAGATGTCAGTTGTTACTGATGCGAGTGGTTCTATCGTGGCTTTAACTGAAGTTGGAAATGCCATTTATTTATCAGGACTTAAGTGGATAGTTATGTTAGCTCCTTTGGGTGTTGTATTTTATATGAGTTTTGGGATCAACAAAATGAGTGCATCAAAAGCTCAGACAACTTTTTGGATTTTTGCTGCTTTAATGGGTTTATCACT
>FUFK010042939.1_pt1 | contig 23735 bp, 21 predicted proteins | sample 1021851 | NCBI WGS metagenome assembly FUFK01 (sample SAMEA51879418, study PRJEB19060) | metagenome | reverse complement strand
TTTGTAAGTTTTTCTAGTCGAACTAATGCTACGACCCCTATTCCTCCTAAAACAAAACCCATTACTGCCAAACCTTCCATAATATTTCCTTTTTAATGCACCATTCCCTTCTACTCTACCGTGACTGATTAGATTTGAACAGAGAATAAGATTTTCATCATTTTTGAAATTTTTATGAAATGTTTTATAAAACTTAATGTATTTTTCTTCCACTACTAATTGTTATATTTTATTTTCTTGCCTTCTGCATCTGTAAACTCTCCAAAACATGCGATTATGAAGTCAGCAAGTGCCCAAATGCCCAATCCACCAATTGTAAGTATCATAAAAATACCTGATTTTATTTTTCCGCAATAAAATCTATGAACCCCAAAAACACCTAAGAGAAAACACAACACTAGCAATAAGAAAAAGTTTTTATGACTTGTTTCTATTGTGCTTGTTATTTCATTCATTTTTTTCTCCATTTAATTATCTGTTCAAATCTACTCCACCGTCACGAAGTGTATAAAGGTGTCTACTTGTTGGTTTGTGAAATCTTATTAAAAATTCTATATGTTTTTTCTTCATTTTTTAGCAAAGTTCTTTGCGATGCTTATTATTAACAAAAATATAAGAAATGCGAGAATAACATAGTCAAACCCAAAAATTGTTGCATAAACAAATGCCATAACAAATAAGAGTATTGGTAAGTATTTAGACACCTTTATCTACTCCACAGTAACGGATTTGGCTAGATTTCTTGGTTGATCAATATCGGTTCCTCTTAACAAAGCTACTTCATAAGAAAGTATTTGAAGAGGTATCGTATAAATGATCGGAGTCAAAAGGAAGTCGCACTTTGGCATATTGATCAGTCTTCCAGACTTTAAATCCATTGAAATTGAAGGATCAGAAAATACATATAAAGTTCCGCCCCTGGCCTTAACTTCTTCAAGATTAGAAACTAATTTTTCAGCTATCTCACTCTCTGGTGCTAAAGCTATAACTGGCATTTCTTCGTCAATTAAAGCGAGCGGGCCGTGTTTTAACTCACCAGCAGGATAAGCTTCAGCATGAATGTAAGAAATTTCTTTTAGCTTTAGTGCTCCCTCCTTAGCTATTGGATAAAAAATACCTCTGCCTAAAAACAAAGCATTATCTTTATTGGCTATTTCAGGTGCTATTTCTAAAATTGTGTCTTTAAGTTTTAAAGTTTCTTCAACAGTTTCTGACAATGATCTTAATGCTGTTATTACTCTTGTTCTTAACTTTGGATTTCTTCCTCTACTTTTTGCAAGAGATAAAGCTAGCAGCATTAGAGCTGCTAGTTGAGTTGTGAAGGCTTTTGTAGAAGCAACTCCAATTTCAGGACCAGCGTTAGTAAATATTGAATACTCTGATTCTCTTGCAAGAGAACTTGTAGGAACATTGCATATACACAAAGTCGATAAATAATCTTTTTCTTTTGCGTATCTTAATGCAGCAAGGGTATCAGCTGTTTCTCCAGATTGAGAGATTGTGACAAGAAGAGAATCATCATCCACATGAGGATTCCTATACCTATATTCAGAAGCATAGTCTATTTGTGTAGGAAGTTCTGAAATTGCTGAAAACCAATTAGCAGCAACTCTTCCAGCGTGCAAGCTTGTTCCACAGGCCACTATTTGGACTCTCTTAACTTTTTCGAACATTTCAGATGAGCCAAGACCAAATATATTATCTAAAACGTCATCTCCGCCTACTCTTCCATCAATAGTCTTAAGAATCGCTTCTGGTTGTTCATAAATTTCTTTTTCCATGAAGTGCCGATATTCGCCTTTAGATGTAGCTTGACTTGAAATATCTATTTGAGAAATCTCTCTTTCAACTTTCTTCTTTGACTCATCAAAAATGGTATAACTCTCAGATGATAATTCTGCAACGTCTCCGTCCTCTAAAAAAATAAACTCGTTTGTCAGTTGGCCAATTGCTAGAGGATCTGAGGCAGCCAAAAATTCATCCATTCCAATCCCTATTAAAAGTGGAGATTTGCTTCTAGCAATAATAATATTTTGATCATCTTCTTTGTCTATGGCTGCTATTGCATATGCACCATCAAGCTTTTCTTTGGTTAAATACATCGAATCCAACATGTTGTTTCCTTTATTAAGGAAATATTCAAGAAGGTGAGCTATTAATTCAGAGTCTGTTTGAGATGAAAAAGAATAACCTTCCTTTTTTAAAAAATCTTTGAGATCTAGATAATTCTCAATTATTCCATTGTGAACGATATAAACTCTTTCATTTGACATATGTGGATGTGCATTTTCTTCTGATGGTTCTCCGTGTGTGGCCCATCTTGTGTGAGCAATGCCAAGCTTACTTTTTGGCTTTTCAGCAATCATTTTTTCTTCAAGTAGCTTTACTTTTCCTAGGGTTCTNAGATGAGCNATNTGGTCTGTTTGNTGAAGAGCAATTCCAGCAGAATCNTANCCACGGTATTCCATTTTATGAAGCCCNNGAACAAGCAACTTTCCAACGTTACGATTTGAGGCAGCAGCTATAATTCCACACATAATTTTTTAGTCCTTCTTCTTAGACCAATTTTCTTTGTTATCTTGCTTCGCCCTTCCTACGCCTAGAGCATTATCAGGAACATCTTTTGTAATTACGGATCCTGCTGCAACATATGCATTTGAGCCNATTGTTANCGGGGCAACTAATGATGAATTGGTTCCAACAAAGCTATTATCTCCAATCTTTGTTTGGTGTTTATCTTTNCCATCATAATTACATGTTATTGTCCCTGCTCCTATATTGGAGTCACTNCCAATATCAGCATCTCCTAGATATGCAAAATGATTAGCTTTAGATTCTTTGCCAACTTTTGTTTTTTTAGTTTCAACAAAATTTCCTATCTTAGCTGAGTCGTCTATATGGCTACCCTCTCTTAATCTTGCATATGGCCCTATAGAACAATTNTTCCCAACTTTTGATGACACTAAATGAGAAAAAGCCTCAATTTTTGAATTATCTCCAATCTCAACATCCTTTAAAATTGTATTCGGGCCTATAGACACGTTATTACCTAATGATACATCGCCTTCCAAAATTACATTCACGTCAATAAAACAATCTTTGCCAGCTGAGACATCTCCTCTGACGTCAACCCTAGATGGATCAGATATAGTTATGCCCATATTTAATAGATCGTTTGCTTTCATTTCTCTATATATTCCCTCTAACTCTGACAATTCTTTTTTTGTATTTGCGCCCTTTACTTCATCATTGGGGACAATACATGTATTAATTCTAAACCCTTTTGTATTTATTATAGAAACAATATCTGTTAAATAGAACTCTGATGCAGCATTATCATTATTTACTTCGCTTATTGCCTCTTCAAGTAATTTTTTATTACAACAAAGTATCCCTGTAAAAATTTCTTTTATCTTTTTATCTTCCTCAGACGCATCTTTTTCCTCAACTATTGATATTGCCAATCCATTTTCGTTTTTCTTAACTCTTCCATAGCCAGTTGGATCTTTAAGTTCAGTGCTCAAAATCGTAAGACTGTCATCTGTCATTGAAATTAGATTATTAAGTGTTTCTTTTTTTATTAAGGGAACGTCTCCGTATAAGACTAAAACCTTTGAGTCTTGTTTTATGGAGTCTAGTGCAGATTTCACAGCATCAGCAGTGCCGATTGGCTTTTTTTGTTCACAAATATGATTTATTCCAGAAAATTTTTCTATTTCATTAGNCACTGAATCTTTTTCGAAACCAACTACAAAAGAAGTTTCATCAGTTAAATTCGAAACGGTATCAAAAATACGCCTAAGCATTGACAGTCCGCCAACAGGTTGAAGAGATTTTGCTTTGTTTGATAGCATTCTAGAGCCCTCTCCGGCAGCTAGAATTACAGTATGAATTTTCACAATATAAGGCTAAATAGATACCTTACTGTTTTTTTCGCAATTTTTGAATAGTCTTAAGCCTTGCGACAGCTTCTGCAAGTTGGGCTGAAGCTTTTGCATAATCAATTGAGGTATCTTTATTTGCAAGTTCCTGCTCAGCAACCTCTTTAGCTTTAATCGCTTCCGACTCATCAAGGCTTTCCGCTCTTTCTGCAGTATCAGATAAAACAGTTACCAAATCTGGTTGAACCTCTAAGAATCCTCCAGAGCAGAAAAATGTTTCTTCATCCGATCCATTTTGAACTCTTACAGGTCCAGCAGCTAGCCCAGTTAAAAGAGGTGTATGGCCTGGTGCGATTCCAAGCTCTCCCAGAGTTCCAGTAGCAAACACCATAGTTGCTTCTCCAGAATAGATTTCCTCACTAGAAGAAACAATATTTATTTTTATGGTATTCATGTTTATAAAGTCTTAGCTTTTTCTACAGCCTCTTCAATAGTTCCAACCATATAAAATGCCTGTTCAGGAAGATGGTCGTAATCTCCATTAAGAATTCCCTTAAATGCTTTAATGGTGTCCTCAAGCGAAACATACTTTCCTGGAGTTCCAGTAAAAATCTCAGCAACAAAGAACGGCTGGGATAAAAATCTTTGAGCCTTTCTCGCCCTAGCTACAAGCCCTTTATCTTCTTCAGAAAGCTCATCCATCCCGAGAATTGCAATGATATCTTTGAGCTCATTATATCTTTGTAAGATCTTTTGAACTCCTTGAGCAACTTCATAATGATCATCCCCGACCACGAAAGGATCAAGCTGCCTGCTTGTTGAATCAAGAGGATCAACAGCTGGATATATTCCTAACTCAGAAATCTGCCTTGAAAGAACAACAGTAGCATCCAAGTGAGCAAACGTTGTTGCTGGTGAAGGGTCTGTTAAATCATCTGCTGGNACATACACAGCTTGTATTGAAGTAATAGATCCTGTCTTGGTTGATGTGATTCTTTCTTGAAGAGCTCCCATTTCCTCAGCCAATGTTGGCTGATATCCAACAGCAGATGGCATTCTGCCTAAAAGAGCAGACACCTCAACACCTGCTAAGGTATATCGATAAATATTATCAATAAATAACAAAACATCTTTACCTTCATCTCTAAAGCTTTCAGCCATAGTTAATCCAGTTAAAGCAACTCTTAATCTATTTCCTGGTGGCTCATTCATTTGTCCGTAAACCATCGCAACTTTTGATTCGCCTAGATTATCAATATTTACAACTCCTGATTCTTGCATTTCATAATAAAAATCNTTTCCTTCTCTTGTTCTTTCGCCAACACCAGCAAAAACAGAAAGACCTGAATGTTGAAGCGCAATATTATTTATAAGCTCCATCATATTTACTGTTTTACCAACACCTGCTCCACCAAATAAACCAATTTTTCCACCTTTAGCAAATGGACACATAAGATCAATAACTTTAATGCCGGTTTCAAGGACCTCATTAGATGCTGACTGATCTGTATATGAAGGAGGTTTTCTGTGAATTGGCATTTTTGATTTTTCACCAATTGGTCCCTTCTCATCGATAGGATTACCTAAAACATCGACAATTCTACCCAATGTTTCTGGTCCTACTGGAACTGAAATTGGAGCATTAGTTCTTGAGGCAGTAAGTCCTCTTTTTAGACCTTCAGTTGCTCCCATAGCAATAGTTCTAACCACACCGTCACCCAGTTGCTGTTGAACTTCAAGGGTTGTACCACTCTCATCAACCATAAGCGCTTCATAAACCTTAGGAATATTATCTTTATCAAACTCTACATCGATAACCGCTCCGATAATTTGTGTAACTGTTCCGTTGCTCATATTATTCTCCTTAAACTGCTGACGCACCCCCGACTATCTCAGAGAGCTCTTGAGTTATAGCCGCTTGTCTTACATTGTTGTATAAAAGTTCTAATTCTTTAATCAAATCGCCTGCATTGTCAGTTGCGTTTTTCATAGCAATCATCTTTGCAGCTTGTTCGCATGCATTATTTTCAATAACAGCCTGATAAACGAGTGACTCTATATATCTTGTTAATAAGCCATCAAGCAATTCTTTTGCTTCGGGNTCATAAATGTAATCCCACTGTGAAGGTGCTTCTTCGCTTTGCTCCTCTGGCGCCAATGGAATTAACTGATCAACATTTGGTTGTTGTGTCATTGTATTAACAAAACTATTTGAACAAAGATACGCTTGATCAATATCGTTATTCTTATGCATATCTAAAACAACCTTTGTTAATCCTATTAAGTCATCTGGATTTGGCTTATCACCAAGCTTTTCTGCAACTGCGATAACCTCACCGCCAACACTCTTAAAAAAGCTTGAAGCTTTTGTTCCAATCAAGGCGAAGCAAGATCCTATTTCTTGTTGATTTAATTCAGCAGATTTTGATATAACTTGTTTGAAGAGGTTTATATTTAAGCCGCCGCATAGTCCTTTATCAGATGAAACAACAATAAAGCATGCCTTTTTTGGCGCTCTTTCTTCATAAAAAGGATGAGGATATTCAGAATTTGCTAAAGCAACATGAGAAATAACATCTTTAATTTTTAAAGAATATGGTCTGCCCTCAAGCATAGTATCTTGAGTTTTCTTCATCTTACTTGCAGCCACCATCTCCATAGCAGAAGTAATCTTTTGAGTACTCTTAATACTCGCAATCTGTTTTCTTACTTCTTTAGTGTTAGCCATTTTTTATAATTTAATAAGTTTGTGTTTTCTTAAAGTCTTCAACCAAAGCAGTAAATTGTGCTTCAATATCATCGTTCCAGTCACCTGTTGAGTTAATTTGTTCTTCAAGATCACCTTTTTCAGAGGTCAAATATCCATGAAGGGCTTCTTCAAAATCAAGAATTTTTTCAACCTCAACATCCGCCATGTATCCTCTGTCAGCAGCAAATAAACTTAATGCTTGTTGAGCAACACTCATTGGCGCATATTGTTTTTGTTTTAGGAGTTCTGTAAAAGCTTTACCATTTGCAAGTTGCTGTTTGGTAGCATCGTCTAAATCAGAAGCAAACTGAGAGAAAGCAGCTAATTCACGATATTGAGCTAACGCAGTTCTCACACCACCAGCTAATTTTTTCATAATTTTTGTTTGTGCTGATCCACCAACCCTTGATACAGATAAACCTGGGTTAATTGCGGGTCTTACACCTGAATTAAATAATTCTGTTTCTAAATATATTTGTCCGTCTGTAATAGAAATTACATTGGTTGGAACAAAGGCTGAAACGTCTCCGGCCAAAGTTTCAATAATCGGCAATGCAGTTAATGAGCCTGTTTTACCTTTGACTTTACCACCAGTAACTTGCTCAACATAGTCGGCATTTACTCTNGCAGCCCTCTCAAGCAACCTTGAGTGAAGATAGAATACGTCCCCAGGATATGCCTCTCTTCCTGGAGGCCTTTTAAGAAGTAATGATACCTGTCTATATGCAACAGCTTGTTTTGATAGGTCATCGTATACTATTAGAGCATCTTCCCCTTTATCTCTAAAATATTCTCCCATAGTACATCCAGCATAGGCTGATAGATATTGCATAGGTGCTGGATCTGCAGCTGTGGCTGAAACAACAATGGTGTGTTCCATGGCTCCATGTTCCTCTAGTTTTCTAACAACATTAGCAACAGTTGATTGTTTTTGACCAATTGCAACATAAATACATTTAATACCTGTGCCTTTTTGATTAATGATTGCGTCAATTGCAACAGCTGTTTTACCAGTTTGTCTATCACCAATAATTAACTCCCTTTGGCCTCTTCCTATTGGAACCATAGCATCAACAGCTTTTAAACCAATTTGAACGGGTTGATCTACTGACTGACGTGCAATAACTCCAGGAGCAACAACCTCAACTGGTGAAGAGTGTTCAGCATTAATTTCACCCTTACCGTCAATAGGTGAACCCAATGTATTTACAACTCTACCAAGCATTGCCTCCCCAACAGGCACCTCTAAAACTTTTCCAGTACAAACAGCTTTTTGACCTTCAATAATTTCAAGATAATCACCAAGAACAACTGCACCAACAGAATCTTGTTCTAAGTTAAGTGCCATTCCTTTTGTGCCATTTTCAAATTCAATAACCTCACCATACATGACGTCACCCATACCATGAATTCTTACAATACCGTCTGAGACACTTACAACTATGCCTTCATTTTTTCTTTCAGCTGATAGATCAAGNCCAGCAATTTTCTCTTTTAGAACGCTGGAAATTTCTGATGGATTTAATTGGCTCATATTTTCACCTTAAAAATTTAATTGGTTTACAAGTTTTTTAACCTTGCCTTTGATGGAAAGGTCTAATGTCTCATCTCCTATCTTTATTGATAGGCCGCCCATCATTGATGGGTCTTTAGAAAAATAAATATTGGCATCTTTGCCATAGGTTGATTTTAATTTGTCTTCAATATTTTGTTTGGCTTCTTCTCCAGGATCAACAGCTACAAAAACTTCTACNGATTTTTGTTCTTTATGCTCTTCTAAGAGTTCTTGATAAATTATATAGATTGTTTCGAGAAGATTTAGACGTTTATTTTCTGATAATATTTCTAATAGCTTTTTTGAGGTGTCAGAAATACTTTCATCAAATAAATCGANCAATACNGTTACAACATCTTGTCTTGATAAAACAGGATTTTCAATNGTATTNATTACNCCNTCGGNTTTTGATGCTAGNGCCATAGTTTTTAACTCAGACGCCATTTCGTCAATGTTTTTAGATTCTAATGCCGAGGCAAATAATGCTTTGGCATATGGTCTNGCAAGAGGCGTTAACTCAATCATTTTTTATAATTCCTCAGCAGCTTTTTTGAGGATTTCTTCATGTTTTTCCTTTGATATCTCATCCCCAAGAATTTTTTGAGTGGTATCAATTATTATGTCTGACATCTGCTGCCTCAANTCTTCTTTAGCTTTATTGGTTTCATTTTCTATTGTTGTTGATGCTGANGTTAGTATCTTTTCGGCTTCTGCTTCTGCTTTAGATGCAGCATCACTTACAATTTGAGATGCTCTTGCGTTTGCTTTATCAAGAATTTCTGCTGCTTCGGTCTTTGCCTGATTAAGCTCCTTATCAAAGGCAAGCTTAGCTTCNTCTAATGAATCATCAGCTTTTTTTGCAGCCTCAAGACCGTCAGATATCCTTTTTTCTCTTTCTTTCATAACAGAGAGAATAGGAGGATAAATGTATCTCCAACAGATTGCTACAAATACAATCATTACAACTGCTTGGGCAATTAAGGTTGCGTTTATGTTCATTTTTTAGCTTCTATACTTTTTATATTGCAAATAACATGTACATTCCAAGGCCAACACCAATCATTGGAACCGCATCAGTTAATCCCATCATCAAAAAGAATCTTCCTTGAAGAAAGGGTGCTAACTCAGGTTGCCTTGCAATACCTTCAATAAATTTGCTGCCTAAAACTCCCACACCAATTCCAGCTCCAATGGCTGAAAGACCCATGGTAATTCCGGCTGCTAAAATACTATATTCCATTTTTTTCTCCTATAATTTGAGGATTAATGCTCCTCAGTTTCATGCGCCATTGCTAAGTATGCAATAGTAAGCGCCATAAAAATAAATGCTTGCAATGCCACAATTAAAATGTGGAAAAGCGCCCAAACCAGATGCAAACCAAATCCAAGTACTCCAATTGGTATGCTACTAAAAAATAACATTAATGCAATTAAGATAAAAATCATTTCGCCTGCATATAAATTTCCAAAAAGTCTTAGGCCGAGCGATATTGGTTTTGCAATAAAGTTAACCATTTCTAAAACAAAATTGATTGGTATCATGTATTTGCCAAAAGGATGTAGTGTAAGTTCAGCAACAAAGGCCTTTAATCCCTTAACTGTTATGCTGTAGTAGATGGTAAGAATAAAAATTCCAAAAGCCATTCCCAGGGTTATATTTGGATCTGTGGTTGGTACAACTTTAAAATAAAGAGACTCTGGGCCTTTAATCCATTCTACAGCATCGCCAGCAATTGCATATGCAACATGCCCCGCAAGCACCGGTAAAAAATCTACTGGAACCAAGTCCATAAGGTTCATAAGCAAAATCCATACAAAAACAGTTAATGCTAATGGCGCAATGAGTGTATTTTTTACTGATCCAAATAGTGATTGAACGTTGTCTTCTACAAACTCAATACTCATTTCAACAAAATTTTGCATTCCACTTGGTGCAACACTAGCATCAGAATTTTTTGATATAGCCTTTCTAAAAACAAAAACAAATAAAGCGCCTAGACCAATTGACCAAAACAAAGAATCAACATGAAAGGCCCAAAAGCCCATTTGATCAACCTTGTATGGGTCACAAGTCCAACCTTCAGCAGTTTTTCCACATGTTAAATTGGTTAAATGGTGGCTGATATATGATTCTGTTGTTAGTTCAGATGCCATGATTATTGAGCGCCTTTTTCTTTAATAAAATCTGATGGATTAATGGTGATATTAAACACAATAAACATAAGTAAAGAATACAAGAAAGCATCAGGTAAATAAACACCTGTGAGTATCAAGAAAATAATAAAAACTGTCCATTTTGAAATCCATATGTAACCAACATTGATAATGAAGTCTTTAATTTTGGTTCCTAAAAAGTAAATCATTAACATTGTTGCAATATAACCAGACGCAATAATTGCAAAATAAGTATTTGCAAGCGTTCCGAGAGTAAAAACTACAAGATTTAACAACAAAATTAGCTTAATTCTTTTACTAATATTAATATTTTTCAAACTCAGGCTTTGGGATATATTTATATATTTTTTCTGGCGAGAATTATAGAAACATAATCATTGATAAACAAGTTGTTTGTCAGTTATTTTTTTATCTTTGCAATAATATTATCAAGCTCATCAAGGCTTTTATAAAAAATAGTTACTTTTCCAGATTTTTTATTCTTGGTTTCTATTTCAACCTTGTGTCCAAATGATTCAGACATCTCTTGTTCTATATTCAACATATCAGTGTCTTTTTGTTTGGATTTTGGTGAATTTTTGGATTTGTTTTTTAAAGAAACATTGCTGAGATCTTTTACGGTCAAGCTTTCCTTAATTATTTTTCTTGCCATTTTTTCTGCATCAGAGGGTGGCATTGATGCTAAAAGTTTTGCATGTCCCTTTTCAATTTTTCCTTCTGAAAGCAAATCAAGAACCGATGTTGGTAAAGATAATATTCTCAGTGAGTTGGCTATTGTGCTTCTTGCCTTGCCTGTTGAAGTTGCCACTTCGTCTTGAGTAAGCCCAAACTCTCTTTTTAGTCTATCAAGACCCCTTGCCTCTTCAACAGGATTAAGGTCTTCTCTTTGAAGGTTCTCTACAAGGGCCGACACAAGAGCGTCTTGATCTTTTTTTTGATCTACCAAACAAGGTATCGTTCCTAGTCCCGCCATTTTTGATGATCTTAACCTTCTCTCGCCAGCAATAACCTCATACTCATTAAGACCAAGCTCTCTGACTAAAATGGGTGAAAGAACTCCTTGTTTTTTTATCGATTCAGTTAATTCCTGAAGCTTTTCATTATCAAAGTTTGATCTTGGTTGAAACCTACCTGGCTTAATTTTTGATATTTCTATTTCTTTTACAGATCTTTGATTGGTATTAGATTGTCCCAAAAGCGCATCTAGTCCCTTGTTGAGTGTTTTGTTTTCTTCAGACATACTCCACCTTTCTAATAAGCTCTCCTGCTAGCGCTAAATATGCTCTTGCTCCATAAGAATCTGGTTTATATTTTATACCAGATATTCCATGACTTGGGGCCTCGGCCAGTTTTACATTTCTGGGAATAAGGGTGTTAAACATCAAGCTTTCAAAGTGTTTTTCAAGCTCATCAGAAACCTCTTTTGCAAGATTGTTTCTCATATCCACCATTGTTCTTACTATNCCAAGGATCCTGTTTGATGACATATTTTTGTTTGATATNGTTTCAATAGTATTCATAAGCCCTGTTACTCCCTCGAGTGAGTAATATTCGCACTGAAGTGGGATAAGCGTTCCAGAGGCACAAAACAGACCCTCGATAGTAAGTTGGTTTAGGGTCGGGGGTGTATCAATAATTGTATAGTCATAGTTTTGAGAAATTGGTTCTAAGCTTTTAGACATGAAACCTTGCTTGTTATCATTTCTTATTGCTATTTCAAGGGCAATGAGCTCCTCTCCTCCGGGTATAATTTTATAACCGTCGCTGCTTTCATAGACGCAGTCTTCTATTGAGGTGTTTTCAAAGTAGTGGTTGTAAAGGTTCGTGGTTGTGCTTTCTTTAATACCTGCCGCGGTTGTGGCATTCCCTTGTGGGTCAAGGTCTATNAATAATACTTTTCTTTTGGTTGCGGCCAGGCTTGCGGCGAGGTTAACTGCTGTTGTTGTTTTGCCAACCCCTCCTTTTTGGTTCGCAATTGCAATTACTTTATTCATNTTTGCATAATAAAACTATGTTTCTTTCTTTTGTTGTGTCTTGATTGATTATTTCATATCTGAACATATTTTTGTCGATATCTTTTAGCTCCTTTTTTATATTTGATGCTTTTCCTTTAAGCAAAAGGTATTTTGTGTTTTTGTGGGTGTTTGTTTTTGTGAGGTTTATTGTTTTTTCAATGGTGGCAAAAGCTCTTGAGGTAATGATGTCAAACTTGCCTAGCTTGTTTNTTTTGGTGATTGTTTTGTTAATTATTTTTGTATTCTTTAGGTTCAGCTCGTAGGATACTTTTTTTAGAAAATAGCACTTCTTGTTATTGCTCTCTAATAAGNTTATTTTGTTTTCTGGTTTTGTTATTGATAATAGTATTCCTGGGAAGCCCCCTCCCGAACCAAGATCTAATACGCTTTCATTTTTTTTTATATGATTAATTAGTGGCTTGCAGTCTAAAATATCGTTCTCATATACCTCGTCATAGGATTCTCTTGAAAAAATGTTGTGGGTTTTGTTGAAGTCTAGAGCAAGGTTTATAAATGTTTTTATTTTGTTTTCTTGTTCGTCTGAAAAGACTTTAGGCATGTTGTTTTAAAATTTCTTTTTTCTTTATTTGAATCAATATAAGGTTTACTGCTGCTGGTGTTACGCCCTCAATTTTTGATGCGTGCCCTATGGTTTCGGGTTTGTGTTTAATGAGTTTTTCTTTAACCTCATTGGAGAGTCCGGGTATGTTGTTGTATTTAAGGTCTTGGGGGATTTTTTTGTTGTTTTGTTTTTGTGTTTTCTTAATTTCTCTTTTTTGTTTTTCGACGTAGCCCATGTATTTTGATTCAGTTGCAGCTCTTTTATAAAGGTTTCTGTCTTTCTTTTTTGGTTTAAAAACTTTTGTTGTATCAATATCTGTTCTCTTTAAGAGCTCAAAGACGTTTTTGCTTTCGTTTAGTTTTAGTGTTTTGTTTTTTCTGTCTATGATTTTTGTTGTTTTGATTTTTTTAATTGTTTCTAAGAATTCTTTATATTCCGTTTCTTTGGTTGTAAAACTGTTTTTTCTTTCGGCGTCTACAAGCCCAGCTTTAAACGCTTTTATTAGAAGTCTTTGCTCGGCGTTGTTTTGAGAAAGCATAAGCCTGTGTTCTGCTCTGCTTGTAAACATTCTGTAGGGTTCTGTAATTCCGTGGGTTGTTAAATCGTCTATTAAAACCCCTATATATGCTTCGCTTCTTTTTAANACCATGGGTTGTTTTTTTTGAATTGATCTCACAGCATTAAGACCGGCTATTAAACCCTGGGCGCCAGCTTCTTCATATCCCGTTGTTCCGTTTATTTGTCCTGCTAAATAAAAATTATTGAAGAACTTTGTTTCTAGTGATGTTTTTAGGTTTCTTGGATCTACAAAATCATACTCTACAGCATAACCAAACTCGGTTATAGTCGCCCTTTCGAGGCCTCTAATGGAGTGTATAAAATCTTCTTGTGCTCTTCTAGGCAGACTTGTTGATATTCCATTAGGATATATCAGATCTTTGTTTATGCCTTCGGGCTCAATAAATATTTGGTGGCTTTCTTTGTCACTAAATCTGTTTACCTTGTCTTCTATTGATGGGCAATACCTGGGCCCTATTCCAACAATATCTCCTGAATACATAGCTGACAAATGGATGTTTTCTTTTATGATTTCATGGGTTTTTTTATTGGTTCTTGTTATAAAGCATGAGAGTTGTTTTTGATGTTTTTTTGGTCTGTTATATAAGGACATCCATGGTGTTGGTTTTTCACCAGGCTGCTCTTCCATGCAGGATGTTGAAATGCTTGAAAGCTTTATCCTGGCTGGTGTTCCTGTTTTTAATCTTCCCATGGGTAGTTTTAGTGAATAAAGTTTTTCAGATAGTGGTATCGCCGCTCCATCACCCATTCTTCCGCCTTTGGTTACTTCATTTCCTACATACATCTTTCCGTTTAAAAATGTGCCTGTGGTTAAGATGGTTCTTTTTGCTAATATGTTTTGGTTGCTTGTTATTACTCCGATTACTTTATTGTTTTTAATCAAAATATCTTCAACTTCGTCTTCGTATACATCAATATTTGTTTTCTTTAATATTTTTTGAACTGCTTTTTTGTAAAGATCTCTATCACACTGAACTCTTAAAGCCTGAACCGCATCTCCTTTTCTTGTGTTAAGTGTTCTATATTGGATACCTGACATATCAGTGGCTGTCGGCATCAAGCCACCCATAGCATCAATCTCTCTGACTATATGTGATTTACCCAAACCTCCAATTGCGGGATTACAAGACATCTGACCTATAGCTTTTTTATTAAAGGTGACAAGAGCACATGACATACCTAATCTGTGTACAGCATATGCTGCCTCAACCCCGGCATGACCACCTCCAACAACTATCACATCGTATTTATTCATTAATAATTAAACTTTAATATCTATATTATATACTTTTTGTTATTTCTATTATGTTGGTTGTTTTCTGTTAAAAACACCTACAAACCCTTTCTGTATATAGGACTATTTAATTTATAAAAACAGTTAAGCTTTGTTTAGAAACAGGTAACAAATACTTAACAAGTTGTTAACAAAAAAAATAATACAAAATTATTAACAAATAAATAACAACCTATTTACCAATACAATAACTACTAAAAATATCTCCCAATAATGAATCTGAAAATTTTTCACCAACAAGCTCGTCAAGGCATGACCTTGCCAACCTTAGGTCTTCAGCAACCAAATCCAAAGATAAATTCTCTTTTAAACCCTTTTTAGCAGAGTTTAAGTTTTTAACAACATCCTGAAACAATTTATTATGCCTATCTCTTATCATAAATTTATAATCATCTTTTTTAACACCCTTATTAAAAGAACACAAAATTAATTTTTTTAGATCATCAAAACCATCACCGGTTTTAGCCGAAACACAACAGTCAAAATGCTTGAAGTTCTTTTTGTTAACATCAGTTTTATTTTGAACAGATATAAAAGATGTATTCTTTGCCAAATCCTTAAAATTTTTGATTAAAGCCTTATCAAACAAATCAAAAACCCCTATTACCAAATCCGCATTTTTGATTTGTGACAAAGACAAATCAATACCCACACCCTCAATTTTGTTATCAGTTTCTCTTATACCAGCTGAGTCTTGTATGGAAAATACATTAGACTCGTAAAAAAGCTCACTACTGATAATATCTCTAGTTGTTCCAGGAGTGCTTGAGACAATAGCCCTTTCAAAACCCAAAAGCCTATTAAATATAGAAGACTTACCTGAGTTAACAGGCCCAACCAAAAGAACATTATTTTTTTGAGAAAACATATTTTTATTAACACAACCAGACACAAAAGAGTCAAACCTATTTAGAAGGTTGCCTAAACCATCAACCAGCCCCTCATCCATATATTCATTACCCTCATCGGAAAAATCAATTTCAGCCTCTACCCGCACCCTAATTTGATCAATCTCATCTGCAAAAGAAGATATGTTTGATGACAAACCACCAAACAAAGAACTACCAGACAACACAGCCCCCCTATCATCTGTAGCATCAATAAAATCAACCAAAGCCTCGGCCTCATTCAAACTCATTTTATTATTCAAAAAAGCACGTTTGGTAAACTCACCCCCAACAGCCTCGTCAAAACCAACACTCTTAAACAAGGTAACAAAAGAAGACATTACAGCAAGGCTTCCGTGTGCATAAACCTCAAAAGAATCTTCACCCGTATAACTATTTGGGCTTTTAAAAACCAACAAACCAGCCTTATCAACCAACCGATCACCGTTATAAAAACCCCTTACATGAAAGCGGCCAGGCTCAAAACTCTTTTTTTTAATAATTTTTGATAGTCCCACAAGACACCCCTCACCCGAAACCCTAAACACACAAATGGCTGACTTGGCAGGCGGTGTTGCTAGCGCAAAAACAGGATGCATAGTCAGTCAGTATTAAGGGCGCCTTGCTGTTTGTAAAGATAGCTTTGTTGCCCAAGCTGAACACCAGTATTTACAACAGTATATAAACAAAGAGCAGCGGGGAAAAACAAAAAGAATACCGAAAACATTACAGGCATATACTTCATAACCTGTGCTTGGGTTGGGTCCATGCCAGCGGGTTGAGGATTAAGTCTTTGTGTTAATATCATAAGCAAACCAAAAGCTGCAGGTAAAACAAAATATGGATCTGGAGCAGAGAGGTCTGTCCAAAAACCCAGCGAACTATACCTCAACTCAACCATCTCTCTTAGAGCAAAAAAGAAGCCTATAAAAAATGGCATCTGAATAAACAAAGGCAAACAGCCCCCAAGAGGATTTGCTCCGTGTTTTTTCATAAGCCTCATTGTTTCTGTTCCAGCTGTCTGGCGATCGTTCTTATACCTTTCTTTTATCTCATTAAGCTCTGGAGTGATTTTTCTTAACGCAGCCATTGATTTAAAACTTTTAGCTGTTACAGGCCAAAACAACAACTTAATTAATATAGTAAATATAATAATTGTTAAGCCCCAGCTATTGACATAACCATTAATAAAATCCATGACAAACACCATGGGTTGTGCCAAAAACCAAAACCAACCCATATCAATCGCTAGCTCTAAATTATCAGCCCTTTCCATAAGATCTTTTCTAATCTTTGGGCCGACAAACAGCCTATGCTCATGACCATAAACCAAGTTGCTTGTAGACGAACCCTCTACCGTATAACCCATTCTGTAGAACCCAGACTCCTTTGGAAGAACGTAATAATTATAAATATATTCATCCGAACCAATAATGGCCGCAAAGAAATATTTTTGAATAAAAGCAACCCAACCAGACTTTGATAAAACCTCAAGGGGCTTATCAACCGACCGCAGCCTCGATGTGGAATATGGGTCAAGTTCTGTGCTTATTGCAACACCCTCATAGGAGCTGTTGTTCATCATTCCACCCTCAAGAGCGCCCCTTTTCAAGTCAAGAGCCCTTCCTTCAGAACGATACAAACCTGCAAACGACTTACCATTAATTCCATTAACCGTTGAATCATAAACACTTACTTCATAACTAGCATCAGAAAAAGATATTCTCTTAGATACACCAAGCTCTGGATCTAATAAAACGACAAAATCATCGCCTTTCTCCGAAACCTCATAAACTGGTGCGATTCCGGTAAACCCACTCTTAAAATAATATTGAAACGCTGAAGACTCAGAAGACCCAAACACCCTAAACCCCAAAGAACCATTTACATTTTCAACAGGATATTTTTTTAACCTCGCCTCAACAATAGAACCATTAGATATAGAAACAACCAATGACAGCTCATCGTTTTCAATTGAAACAAACTTGCTGTCATCCTTATAAGAGGACGACCCAACCATATCAAGGTGTTGTTTAATTGATTTTGTTTTTTGTTCTGAATTCCACTCATACAACAAAGCTAGAGAAAGAAAAACAATCAGAGCTAAATACAAACTTCTTATATTCATTTTTTATCCATATTGTCAGCTATAGATTCTGCGGCTGAAGAGATCTCCATTACCGCCTCTTCATATGATAACTCTCCAAAAGGCCTAAATACAGAAAAAACCAAAATTCCACCTGGCATCTTTATTGATAGTTTTCTGAAAATTTCTTTTATCCTTCTTTTTGTTTTATTTCTCTCGACCGCAAGCCTAAAAAACTTTTTCGAGATTGATATCTCAAGCCCACTATTTTTTGATCGCTTGTAAAATATTCTAAAAAACTTACAGGAATATAAGCACTCAAGAGAGGCAAACTTTTGGTTGGAATTAGACAAATTAAGCGCTAAGAACCTTTCTACCCTTTTTTCTTCTGTTGGATAAAACAGCTCTTCCAGCTTTGGTTGACATTCTCGCACGAAAACCATGGGTTCTTTTTCTTTTTAAGTTGCTTGGTTGAAAAGTTCTCTTCATAATATCTATTGCTAAAAGTGTTGAGGATTATAGCGCAATAAGTTTTTAAAACCATAAAAATCGCTGTAAAACATAATTTTTTTTATATACAAGTTATCCACAACAAATTCCTATATTTATTCTGTAGATATCTTGTGGATTTTTTAATAGACTATGAATCAAATAGGAGATAATAATTGGAACTTTGGAATAAGTGTTCTGAAAAGCTTGAAAATACCCTTTCTCAAGAAGATTTCAACACCTGGATTAGGCCTCTAAAGGCAAAAATAGATAAAAATACCNTGGAGCTTGTTGCNCCTAACGACTTTATTNTAGACTACATAGAAAAAAACTATTCCAAAGAAATCAAAAAAATTGTTAANACACAGTCAAAGTCAAANATAAATCTTGTATTTAAAACNCTCACNAAAGAAACNTTTATTGATAAATATAAAAACAANCAAAACTCAGAAATAAAACTAGTTGACGGATATACTTTTGATAGTTTTGTTGAGGGAAAGTCAAACCACCTTGCTTTAGCCGCAGCTAAACAAGTAGCAGCCAATCCAAAAGGAGACTATAACCCGCTTTTTATTTATGGNGGTGTTGGTTTAGGAAAAACACANCTAATGCATGCTGTTGGTAATGAGATTCTAAAAAACGAACCAAAAAAAAGGATTGTTTATGTTCATTCAGANAAATTTGTGTCTGANATGGTGAANGCGCTTCAATTAGGCGCAATGAATGAGTTCAAATCATTTTATAGAAACGCNGACGCTCTTTTGATTGACGACATTCAGTTCTTTGCTGGTAAGGAGCAGTCTCAAGAGGAGTTTTTTCATACTTTNAATGCTTTGTTGGATAGAAACAATCAAATGATATTAACATGTGATAAATATCCAAAAGAGATAGATGGCTTGGAAGAAAGGTTAAAATCAAGACTTGGTTGGGGCCTGCCTGTTGTTATTGATCCACCTGAGCTCGAAACAAGAGCAGCGGTTTTACTAAGCAAAGCAAACTCAATGGGTATTTCTCTTCCTAACGATTGTGCAATATACATTGCCCAAAGAATAAGATCTAACATCAGGGAGCTTGAGGGAGCATTAAAGAGAGTTGTTGCAAATGCTAGATTTACAAATCAAGAGGTTGACCTTGCTCTTGTGAAAGACGCGCTAAAAGATCTTTTTGTAATCTCCGCAAAAATGATAAGCGTAGAGAACATACAAAAAACAGTTGCAGAATACTACAACATTAAACTTTCAGACCTTCTTTCAAAAAGAAGAAGCAGATCGATAACCAGGCCGAGACAAATGGCAATGGCATTAACAAAAGAACTTACAAACCACAGCCTTCCAGAAATTGGAGAGGCATATAATGGAAGAGACCATACAACCGTTCTGCATGCTTGTAAAAAAATCAAAGAATTAAGAAAAGAAAGCCCCTCACATGAAGAGGACTACAGAAATTTAAATAGAGCTTTAACCAACTAATGGATTTCTATATAACCAAAGAAGAGGTTGTTAAATCAATAAACCTAACACTCGGAGTTGTTGAAAAGAGACAAACGTTGCCTATTTTATCAAATGTGTTGTTTGAGGTTGATGAGTCATCGCTAAAACTTACTGCCACTGACTTAGAGAGTGAAATATCGACAACCTCAACAATATCAAATTTCAAGAGTGGTGGAAAAATCACAGCTCCGGCAAGAAAATTAAGTGACCTTTGCAGGCTTATGCCAGATCTGGCTGAAATTCATTTTTATCTTGATGGAGATAATTTAAAAATAGAGACCGAGTCTGGTAAGTATAATCTCTCAACTCTTCCAAGCGAAGATTTTCCTGTTTTTGAAACAGAGGACACTCAATCCCAAATTAATATTTCATCTCAAAATCTAAAAAACTTAATTACGAAAACATCTTTTGCAATGGGTAATCAGGATTGGCGTCATTACCTAAACGGACTTTATATGATGATAGATGATAAAGTTATTACCACCGTAGCAACTGATGCTCATAGACTTGCCATGGCAACTTCATCACTCAACGAAGCTTCGTCTGAATCAACAAGTGGAATTGTTCCAAGAAAATCTATTAATGAAATTGGTAAGCTTGTTGGTGACGAATCTGAAAATATTGTGATTCAACTTGGGCAAACTTCAATTGCAGCAAATGTTTCGGGCACTACTTTTGTTAGTAAATTAATTGAAGGTAAGTTTCCAGACTATGAACAAGTAATTCCATCTGGTGAAAGTTCACTTTTAGTTGTTGATAGAAAAAATTTTTCAGAAAGCCTAAGCAGGGTTAGTGTTTTATCAAGTGAAAAATATAAGGGAGTAAGAATAATTACTAAAAAAGATTCTTTAAATATTTCTGCCAATAATCCTGAGAAGGAACAGGGTGAAGAAAATCTTTCATGTGAATATCAAGGTGAAGAAATTGATATAGCTTTTAATGTTAATTATTTACAAGAAATATTATCTACTATTGATTCTGAAAAAATAGAAATCAACTTTTTTGGCTCAGAAAAAAGCTGCTTAATAACAGATCCAAATTCTGAAAATCTTAAATATGTCGTAATGCCACTTCTTATCTAAAAGTGCCTTTAACAAAAATTTCTATTAACAATTTTAGGTGTTTTAAAAATGTTGATTTACAACTATCACCTGGTATAAATTTTTTCTTTGGCAAAAACGGTTCTGGAAAAACTAGCATACTAGAATCTGTTTTTATTTTCTCAAGTGGTAAATCTTTTAAAAGTTCTAACCTCGCCTCACTTGTTAAGTATGACAATGATAAATTTACTTTAAAAGCGTTTGATAATTTAAAAGGATATATTGTTGAGATTGAAAAAAACAAAAACAAACCTATCTCAGTTTTATTAAATAATAAAAAAATAACTACAAGCAAGCTTATTAAAGAATTCCCGTGCACGCCGATTCATAATAATACTTTTTCATTTGCTGATGCTTCTCCAGACTTTAGAAGAAAGCTTCTTGATAGGTCTATTTTTATATCTGAAAAGTCCTTTTCTGAGTGCTGGTTTTCTTATTATCGATCTTTAAAACAAAGAAACTCTATATTAAAAAATAACCGCATATCAGATATTTATANATGGAATANTAAGCTCTCAGATGAGGGAATTAAATTGAATAATATGAGAAAAAACTTTTTTACNAAAACNAAAAATGAGTTTNATTATTTAATAGATCTTATTCAGCCAAGCTCAGTATTTGATTTNTTTAATNTAATAGAAATAGATTTTTTNAGAGGCTGGGATGANAANAAAAATCTTAATGATCTTCTTCAAGAAAATCAGGACATNGACNTAAAACGNAAATCTACAACACAAGGACCACANAAATCTGATATNAAATTTCTNATAAATAATATTGATGCAAGACAAATATTATCTAGAGGTGAGCAAAAGTTTTTTTCGATATTATGGTCTTTGGCTCAACATGAGGTCTTAAAAAAACAATATAAAATTAATGCAACATTAATTGTGGACGACATAAAGTCTGAACTTGACGATAGAGTTTTTAACTTATTTGTTGAGACACTTAAACATATCAAAACCCAAGCAATCTTTTCCTGTATAGATGATTGTTTTAGTAGTAAAATAATAGCTAGTTTAAATGAGTTTAAAAAGTTCCACGTGGAACAATTAGGATAAAAAAATGGCAAAAAAATCTAAGGAAGCCAAATACGACTCAAGTAACATTCAAGTTCTAAAAGGTTTAGAAGCGGTTAAAAAAAGACCAGGTATGTACATAGGTGATACAGATGATGGGTCTGGATTACATCACATGGTTTTTGAGGTTTTAGATAATTGTATTGACGAAGCAATGGCGGGTTATTGTTCAGACATTAATGTCATAATCAATAAAAATGGTTCTGTAACAATCGAAGATAACGGAAGAGGAATACCTGTTGATGTTCATAAAAAAGAAGGAGTGTCAGCTGCGCAATTAATAATGACCACCCTTCACTCTGGTGGTAAATTTGATGATAACTCTTATAAAGTTTCGGGTGGGCTTCATGGTGTTGGTGTTTCTGTTGTTAATGCTTTATCAAAGAAACTAACTTTAGAAGTTCATAGAGATGGTGGTGAGTATTTCCAAGAATANNCAGANGGCAAACCAAAAGCAAAATTAAAAAAAGTTAAGACGTCTAAAAANACTGGAACGAAAATTACNTTCTTCCCTTCTGAAAAAATTTTTACNTCCGTAGATTTTGAAGTTGAAAGAATTTANAAAAGGATTCAAGANTTATCATTTTTAAATGCTGGCGTAGCTATTAATGTTGAAGATAAAAAAACTGGCAAGTCGAAAAAATTTAAAAACACAGGCGGCCTTTCAAGTTACGTTACACATTTAAAAGGAAGGAAACAGATAGTCTCCGAAATATTTGAATGTTCAGCAACAGAAAATGATGTGGGGGTTGAAATAGCAATGCAGTGGACAGACTCATATAGCGAGAATGTTCTTTGTTATACAAACAATATTCCACAAAAAGATGGCGGGACTCATTTAGCAGGTTTCAGAGGAAGCTTAACAAGAGTACTAAAATCATTTATTAAAAAAGAAAATGCAAAGAAAACACCAACTGATTTGTTGGGAGAAGATGTAAGAGAGGGTTTAATTGCAATAATTTCTGTAAAAGTGCCAGATCCTAAGTTTTCATCACAAACAAAGGAAAAACTTGTCTCATCAGAGGTAGAAGGTGTCGTAAGTACAATTTTTAGTAAGTATTTTAATGAATTTCTACTAGAAAACCCCAAAGATGCAATGAGTATTGTTGGAAAGGTATCTGAAGCAGCTTTAGCAAGAGAAGCTGCAAGAAAAGCTAGAGAAATGACTAGGAGAAAGGGTGTGCTTGAGATTGCTGGATTGCCTGGAAAGCTTGCAGATTGTCAAGAAAAAGACCCAACACTATCTGAAATATATATAGTTGAGGGTGATTCAGCTGGAGGATCAGCAAAACAAGGAAGAAATAGAAAAAATCAAGCAATTCTTCCTTTAAAAGGTAAAATTATTAACGTTGAGAAAGCAAGAATTGATAAAGTCTTAGGTTCAGCTGAAGTTGGTACACTTATTAAAGCCCTTGGTTGCGGTATTGGTAAGGAAGANTTTGATATTGATAACTTAAGATATCATAGAATAATAATAATGACTGATGCAGATGTTGATGGATCTCATATTAGGACACTACTCTTAACATTTTTTTACAGGCAAATGTANGAAATTGTAGAAAAAGGGCATGTTTACATCGCCTTACCACCTTTATATAAAATTACTAAAGGTAAAGAGTTTGTTTATGCTTCTGATGAATCTGAAAAAGATGATGCTATTAAAAAACTTTCAAAAAATGGTACTAGAGGCCTAGAAGTTCAAAGATATAAAGGTTTGGGTGAAATGAATCCAGAGCAACTTTGGACAACAACCATGGACCCTATTAATAGAAGAATGATGAGGGTCGACATCAA
>FUFK010066597.1_pt1 | contig 23738 bp, 40 predicted proteins | sample 1021851 | NCBI WGS metagenome assembly FUFK01 (sample SAMEA51879418, study PRJEB19060) | metagenome | reverse complement strand
CATCTTTTTTTATTTTATTTGCTTCTGGCATAGTTTCCTTCCTATGTTAATATTTATGTAGAATATCTGTTGGATCTTCTACGGTTGCTAACACTTCGTCTTCATTTAAAAGACGTACTTCTCCACCATCAATCTCTATTCGTGATCCTGCATAACGAGCAAAAACCACCCAATCACCAACCTTGCACCATGGACCCTCTGGATATCTCTCCTTATCTTTGTAACATTGTGGTCCCATCGCAAGNACGTTTCCGCATTGTGATGCCACTTGTTGTCGGTCTATGGTTTCACCACCAAGCAAGATTCCGCCTTTTGTTTTTTCGTCCATTCTAAATGGCAAAACAAGCATTCTCCAACCAGTTGGTTTTGGTAATTTTGTTTTTTCTTTTGTAACTTCTTTTTTAGATTCTGTTTTTTTTACACCTACCAAATCTTTATTTGGTAGTGTTATCTTTGGACTTGTGGTCCCCAATATCGATGACTGTTCCTTCATTTTTCTCCTCTGAGTTAAGCAGGCTAGAAAGTTCCTGACGCACTGATTCTAATGCATTAATTTGTCCTAATATATACTTATAATTTTCCATGGTGTCAATACCAGTNGTTACAACATTAGTTAAGTTTTCTAATCGAGCTTCTAATGCTCTTTGTAATTTATAGATTACTGTTTCGGGACTCATTTAACATTTCCATCTTCTCCGTGCCTGTCTTATTCGTGAATTAGGATCGTTACGAGTTTTTGCTGATGACCTTTTTAGTTGTCCTAGTGATCTAGCGCAGTATGATTTTCTACGATTAGCAGCTTTTGATCCTGGCTTCACTTTTCCAGTTACGGCTGTTTTTAATTTACTTCCAGGGTTTGCTCTTCTGTAAGCAGCGACACCCTTCTTAGTCATTCCTGCTCCAGATTTTGTTGGTCTGTAGTTACCACCTTTAGTAGTAGTTCTACTTATAGGATTTTCTGCTCTACCACCTCTAGCCATTTTTTTAGTCATACCTCTTGTTGTTTTAGAAGTAGGTAATTCTATTTTTTCTTTTTTTCGAAATTTTATTTCTTTTTCATCCGTAACAGGATTAACTGCTATTACTTTTTCATGCGTTGCTTGATGATAACGGCTCATTAGCTTTTCTTAGCAGTTTTAGCAGATCTTTTTAAAGCTTTATCAGTTACAGTTCCTTTACCTGGTCTGCTTGTGCCTCTTTTTTTAGCTCTATTCATGTAATAATACAAACCTTTCTTAACCGTACGTCCGTCTTTAGTTACATGAGTGTCTTTTCCTGATCCGCCTTTTTTAAAAGTTCTTCTCATCATGCCTCCTCCCATAGCTTTTTTTCTGTCACCCATTTTTGCACCAGCAATTCTATCTGCTTGTGTTGGATTAGGGTTTTTATCTATGCCAGCTTTAACACTTAACATTCCAAAATTACTTTTCTTTTTCTTAACGTCTTTACCTTTTTTATAACTCATTCTCATGTTATTTTATGTCCTTTCCTTTTCTAAATTTTTTTTGTTTTTTTTCAATTTTTATATTATATTTGTTTTTATTACCAGGTTGCACAGCATGATAACTTTGAATATTTTTAAATTGAAATGCTCTTCCAGTATCAACTAGTTTTTTTCTTTCCTTTTGTCCTTCTTTCATCATTTTTTTACCAGTCTTAAGTTTATCTTCTGCTTTGTCTAAAGCTTTATATCTTTTTCTATATTCATCACTTCTAGTTTCTGTGCCTGTTTTTTTAAAATTTGGTTTTACAGATTTGATAGTCGGAGAAACTTTTTTACTCCTTGGTGTTGATTTGATTACTTTATCAATAATATGTCCAACAAATCGTTTCATTATTTTTTTCCTCCGTTTTTAAAAATTTGCGTTCCCTTTATACCATAAATACTCGCGACGACAAGGATCCAAAGATTTGTGAACCATGACGGGAGCTGCTGGAATTGCTCAAAAAATTCTTTTATTTTTGCTGCTGCACCCGGATCATCACTGAAAACCCCGTAGGCAATGACTAATATCGGCAGCGTTAGGACGATCAAAACGAACTCATCTTTCCAGTCCGACTGTCTTGCTTCAAGAAGTTTACCCTGGTAAGATTCCTCACCTCGAGCCATCTTTTCTGCGTGCATGTACTGAGCATCAGCCATACGCATTTTTGTTTCTTGTTTCTTCTTGTAGATATGCGAACCTGCGTTTAAAGCTAATTTAATAGCGCTGAACCACATACTAATACCAAGTTACGTCTTTTTGTTTTCTTGCAGCACCAGTTCCTTTAACTGGATTGCTATCACCTTTAGCAATATAGCTTTTTCCTCTAAAACTTTTTTCAGATCTAGGGTCAACTACTTTTTCTTGCTCTGGCATTGCAACTTTTTTGCCACCTTTTTTATAATTCATCATAATTTATCCTTTTACTTCTTTGGTTTTAAGTTTGCAAGTTCAAATCTAGCGTCATTTGCTATTTCTTGCTTTTCTAATGATGTATCAGCACGTAATTCTGCTAATTCTTCGTTCTGATCCATCTTTTGTTGGTTTAATTGTTGTGCTTGAAGTAGTTTTGCTCTTTCAAGTTGTTGATTTGCAGTTGTTTCTTGCTGTTTACGTTGATTTTCCATTGCTTTTAGGTCAACCTCACGTGATTTTAGTTTTAATAACGGATCAGAATCAAATTGTGATGTAATTTGTTTTTCTTCCTGCATAAAATCTTGTGTCATCTCTGCAATCAACACTGCTTTTCTTGCTTCAATGCTTTGTGATATCTGTTGAGCTTGTTGTTGAGCTTGCGGATTGACTGCTGCCTGTTGTGCAAGTTGTTGTAGCTGCATCATTTGTTCTCTAAACTCTAACTGCACCTGTTCTGTTGCCATTAAACTTATATGTTCTAAAATATTTTTTTGTATTGCAGCCATTACCATCGGATTATTTCTAACCATATTCGTCGACATAAAATTTAAGTGTGCAGTTATGTGTGCTCTGTGATCTTGACCTGGAAATGCTTGAAAAGGTCTACCTGCTAATGCATCAATGTGTTCTAAACTTGGATCTTTTGGCGCACTTGGTGGAGGTGGTGGTAAGATTTTATCAATATCTTTTATACCTAACGCCTCATACATTTTTCTATATGCATTATACAAGTTATGTATCTGTGGACTTGCCATTGCCATTTGTAATCCAGTTTGTGCAAGTGATATTCTTTGAGACATAGAAAATATGTTAGGGTCTGCAACCGGTAACACATCAACTCTATCATCAAAGTCTGCAACCTTAATATTTTTTTGCCCACCTACAACATCGTATGGATATTCTGGTGGTAGGTATGTAGCAAATACTTTTGCTAGTAATTTAAATTCTGATTTTAATGCAGCGTATAATCTTTTATGGATAGCTGACATGACTCTTGAACCACGTTCTAAAAGAGCTACAGTCGTACCAACAGCTGCTTGTTGGTTCCCGTCACCGACCTGCATGTCAGCAATTGACGCGAATCTTTGTCCTGCTTGAACAACAATTCCCATTAACTGCAATAAAGTTGCTGATGGTTCTTTATATGGAAGAAATACAAAAGCATCTTTTAGATTACCACCCGGAGTATCTACATCTTTAAATTCTCCTGGTTGTATTGGTGTTGCATCGTCTTTAACTCTAACACCTCTTTGTTTAAAACCTGCGGGTAAGTTTGATAACGTCCCGGCGTCTAACAATTGACGGAGAGCCGCCGTTGCCGTACGACTCAATCCGCCAATCATATGTATTAATCCAAATCCATAAAATCCTAGTCCAGGCAGAAATTTGAAATGGACAAAATATTGGATTTTATTTTTAAGTGGATCATTGGGCGCGAAGTTTCGTCTTATCGACAAAACTTTTTGACTACCTTCTTCGATTGTAACGACGTAAGGTAATTTTATTCCAGTTGGTTCACCATCTTGACCAACATCTTCAAAACCTTCTAAATCTATATTAACGTGACATTCTAATAACGTGTAAAGTTTTTCTCCTTTACCTGTTTTAGTAACTCCTTCTAATTCACGTTCTTTATCTGCTACTTTATCAGCATCTGTAATATCAGATGGTTTTGATAACTCTATGTCTGAATAGAATCCGTTTACTTGTTGTTTACGTAATTCGTTTTCAGAAATTTTTATAACATGAATGACTGTTTCCGCATCGTCTAATGAGGTAGCCGTATACGGAACTACTAAGTCATCCGCAGGGACGAACTTTGATACAGCTCTCCCTAATAAATCATCGTAATAAACTTTTTTAAAAGTAGAACCTGCAAGAGGTAGATGAAATAACATTTGATCAAACTCTGGTTCGTATTCCCTCATTTGATCTATGATTTGATAATTCATAAAATCTTTTACTCTTTGTGCTTGTTGTTCTTTAACAGGATTAGATACACCAAGTATCTGTGTTCTAACCGGTCCGTCTGCTGGTAATAATTCTTTGTAAGCTAACGCTTGAAACTGTGTCACCGCTTCTGCAAGAACTGGGTGTGTTGCACCACTTGCTCCTTGAAAAGGTTCATTACGGTTATTGTATTTAAATCCTAAAAGATCTAGACCATTCATATAAGCCTGTTCCCAATCTTTTCTTGATGCTTTGTAATCTTGATAGTCTGATCTTAATTTTGATCCTAGTGGATCTANATTTTCTTCTGGTAATATGTCTGCAAGGTTATCGAAGTGTGATTGTGTGCTTGCCTGGTTTACGGAACTTGGTTCAAAGTTTATTGTTGCACCACCCTCTTCATCAGGTGTTACTTCTACCGGTTCTTGCTGTTGTTCTTGCTCTTGAATATCGACTTCTTGATCCGGCCCAGGAACTTTTATTTCAGTACGAGTATTCGGGAGAGCTTTATCTATTTCTGCCATTTATTCTCCTAAAGTTTTCTACCATTTTTAATTAACGAACGCAACCCTTGTGAATCAGGGTTCATGGATCTTCTCTGTGGACCTTGATCTATACCACCAGATAAACCTGCTATACCACCGCCTGCAAATTTACCTTGTGTACCATACACTTGTTCAGGGCTATACATTTGTGCAGCTTGCGATAATGGTATTGATCTTAATGCTTCTTGTTCAGCCATTAAATCTCTAGTAGATACATCATAACCAAGTGATCTTAAATACTGTGTACGATTTAATAAATCAGAAGTTTTTTCTGTAAAAAAATCTCTTGGCATTATGTCAGACATTTCTTGCATTCTTCGTCTTCTAAGATCTTTGTCTCTACCACTTTCAAATGCTCCAAAATCATCTGTTCTATATTTAGCTATGTTAGCACCTGTTTGTCCTTGTAAATATTCTTGTGCACGTTTTGATGCATCTTTAAATGCCTCACTAGATATTATATCTGCAGACTGACCAGCTCTTGCCCCTTGTTCTCTCGCATCTGCTGCTGCAGGTATATACTGATCTATTCTTCCTCTAGCTTTTGCAAGGTTCCTATCTTCTATTGCTTTGTTAAAAGCAGATAGTTGATCTTGTGCTGCAAACCCTGATCTTAATACACTTGAACCCGGTGCATCTATTGTTTTGATATTACCCTCTGCATCTTCAACTTCTCTAGTTAACATATCCTCTCTTGCCATTTTTAGTGGATCAAGTTCTCCTCTATATTTTCTAGGATCTAGGTAAGATAAATAACTTTCAGCGTAAGCAATGTCTGCTGGTTTACCACCTAAAACTTTATTACCGATGATTGCTCCTTCAATCATCGCCTCACCAAGAATGGCTCCCGGACCTAAGATATTTTTTAATAATCTACCTCGTGTTGCAATCCCAGCTGTTTTAACTAATTGTCTTGCAGCTTTTTTATCTCCAGCTGCTGCTTTCTTTTTAGTCTCATTTAAACCATCTTTAATACACTTTGTACTAAATTTGAAACCAATACGACCACCTTCTGCTGAATCTAGTCTACACTCATCTAATTTACTGTTAGCTTGAATATTGTTTAAAAGGGTTTGTTGTAATTTAATTCCATAATCAGAGTCTTTTACTGCTCTTTTTTTAAATTCTGAAACTATATCTCTTTTTGCTTGTGCAACTTGTGTTGGAAGTTTAGCTATATCTCTACCTAAAGCTCCTATAAATTTTCCAGTTTCAGGTAAACGAAATCTTGTTTTTAAATCTTTTAAAGATTTATCAAATTCTTGTAANGAAATANNATTNTTTTNATATTTTCTATATTGAGAATCAATAAATTTATTTTTGTCAGCTAAAAGTAATTGACCATATTTTGATGGTTCTATTTCAACTAAAGCTTGATGATGAAAATGTAAAGGATTTCCACTTAAATCTTTTTTAGCTCCTGGTCTTGTATACATGTAATTATATATTTCTGCGTAAGATGGAAGTTTAGAATTTTTTAAAAAATAACTTTCTAAAACTTTTGGACTAGAAGACATACCTTTTTTTGATAATGTTACAAATTCTGTAATTTTTCCGTAGTCAGGATGTTTTGCAATTGGTGTGTGTCCTCTCTCAATTGTGTTTTTGGTAGATGTTCCATATATTGTATTTAATCTAACATCTTCTACACCAACTAATTTTTTGTTATCATAAATTAATTTATAATTAGGGTTTTTTATATTTCTATTTTCTGCATGAACCGCAGCTCTGTACATAAAAGTTAATAGTCTATTTTGTAATTGTGTTCCAAAAGGAGATTTATAAATTTTATTATTTTTTGGTTTAATTTCATCATAAATACCTAAAGTTATTTTATCTACTTTCATTCTAGAAGTTTTAGGTAAATTTAAATATTTATCCAAATCATATACATCTCCTGTAGAAACATCTATTGGTTGATTCTTAGTCCAAAAATCAGTTTTGTTTTTTGTTGCAAGATCTTTTGCTCTTTGTCCTGCAGCTGCTTTAACCTCATCTGTTAAAGTAAATGTACCTATTTTAATTTTGGGATTTTTTTCTAAAATACTTTCGATTACCATATTTGATGTGTTAAAATTATTTCTTATGTTTGTCTTGTTTGGTAATATTTTATTTTTTTTTTTAAAGTCTTTAATGTATTGTTTTAATTTTTCTTCAGTCAAATTTGGTTGAGTTTGCTCTCCAAACTTTCTAGTAATTTTAAAAAATTCTTTTGCATCTTTAGTAGCAGCCTCCAAAGCGTTTTTCCAACTCCCCCACGTGCTTTTTCCATATTGTTTTTGGATTCTTTCACCTCCTCTACTTCCTATAACTCTGTAATTATTTTTTTTCTCGTTCCAAGTTACACCTTTAGGTAAGTTTTTTTTCTTCGGTCCAGCATACCCAGGTCTAGATCCATCAGCACTTGGTTTGACTAACATACCACCGCCGGCCATTGGATTACGGTCCATGAAATCATCGATAGCTTGTTTCTCTAAAGCTCTTTCTGGTCTATTAATTTTATCTGCTGTGGTAATAACATCATCACCATACATTTCTTGCATCTTCTTAATGTATTCTAATAAATCTGTCATTACTCTCCTAACATTCTTGCAAGTCCGCCCGATGCAAAATCATCATAATCTGGTGGATCTGGTAAAAGCTGATTTTGTTCACCTAAATCATTATTTATTTCATTAACTCGTTTTCGTTTTTGTTTAGCTATTTCTAATTCTTTTTTGCTTAAGGTTTTATTAGTTCCAAACTGCTTCAAGGCACTTGTATCACTGTATAAATCATCAACTTTGTTTACTACATTACTGCCTTCAAAAGTTATATCTTTATAATCACCTGTTGTGTTGTGTGGATACGCTTCTTCTGCTTCAAATGTAGGTTTTGTTTTTACAGAACCTTTTTTAGTTACTATTTCTTTAGCTGCTTTATAATCTAAGTGAACTGCATCATCAATACCACCCATATTGTCAACTGATTGATATTCAACTCTAATAGTTTGATCATCTAAATTTTGATAAACTTTTACTCCTTGCCCTTCACCTAATTTTGCAGAGTGGACTATTTGTCTGTCCAAATATGCTCCACCTTTATTAGGCGGTAGTTTAGTTGTCTCTACACCTTCTTTAATAACTCTATTTACAAGGGGCTTGAACCATGATGGCATACCTTCTGCATTTTGAATTGGAACTTGAGTTAAATCTTTTGCAACTTGTTTACTAGCACCTTTACCAAATCCTAGTATTCCTGTTTTAANTGCACCGATACCAGCGCCTACTCCACCAAGTAACTTCATAAAATTACGTCTTGCAAGATTTGCAAGTTTACCTTTTGAAAAACCTATACGACCGCCTGATGCATAATCATCAACACCATAGTCAATGTCGGGTTCGGGTTGTCTTTGAGAAATATAGTCACTAGTTTCAGCTGGATCACCTTCGTTTAATTTTGCAACTTTATCTTTTCTTTTTTTAGATTGTACAAATTCTTTTAAAGTTTGTTTTTGACCTGTTGCATATTGTTTTAGTTTCGATACATCAGACTCTAAATCTCTAATACTAGAGCCAACCATATCTTCTCCTTCAAAAACATAATCATCCGGACCATCTGGTCTACTAACAAAACCTGATTCTGATACTTCAAATTCTGCTGCAGGTCTTGGGTCACCCTCATCAGGTAACGGTTTTTTNTATTGTAATTGCACTGGTTCACCAAACATACTTTCATCACTCTCATACTCCACTCTTACAGCACCATCGTCTATGTCTTCTGTAACTCGGACCACGGAACCATCATCAAGTGTTTTTTGGTGAATAGATTGTCTCTCACCTGTTGCAAATCTTTTAGTAACATCATCGCCTTCGATAATAACTCTGTTAACCAATGCATCAAACCATTCTGGTTTACCAGGTACATTATCTGTTTGAATTACTGGAACTTTAGTTATTGTTTTACCAACCTTCATTGGTTTTAAAAATTTACCAACGATAGGTATTGCTGCAAGTCCTCCTAATATTTTTAAGAAAGTTCTTCTGGTCATTCCACCTTCATCAAAACCTATACGTCCACCTGTTGCATTAAGTTCTCTTTTTTTCTTGCCACCGGTTTCCATATTTTTTAACACGTTCTCTAGCTGTAAGATTCCTTCATCTGTAATTTTTGGTGGATCATCAATACGTCTTATGTTCTGAGCTGCTGCAGCCATATCCTCAGCTGCTTTTTGTGCTGCCTCATCTGACATACCCATACCTTCCATTAATTGTTTTTTAACTTGAGGAATTATTGTTGTTTTAGCCTCTTCTGCTATTCGTTTAGCAATTCTATCTTGATCTTTCTTCATGGCTTTTGCAACATCTAAACTTTTTTCAGTAAGACCTCTTCTTTGTGCTCCTAATGATTTTTGATAATCTTTAACCATGTCAGTTGCCATAATGCCTTCTCTTCCCCTCATAAAAAGTTTATTAGGATCATCTAACATTTTGTTATACGCTTTTGGATTTGAAAATCTTAACATATCTAATCCTGAAAGATTTTGGCCTTTAAATCTATCTTCTTTTATACCTTTTTTACTCATGTAATTTAATATCTGTTTTAATAATCCAAGACCTTTTGAACTTGGACCACCCATAAAAAATCCTGTTCTTTCACCCAGTAATCCTGCAACACCGCCGTCTGCAAAGTCTTCTGGATCATTTAATTTTTTCTTTAACTCTTCTATTTTATCTATTAATGGTTTTGCTTTTTCTCTAAAACCAGTAGTAGTTGGATTTAAATTACCTAGTTTTGTTTCTGTTCTAATAATCTCTTTTTTAATATCTGACATGTTTGTTGTGTCATAATCATCAAGAGTATACACGTCTGGTTTTTTTCTCTCTTTTAAACTTTTAACAGCTTTTTTATTCTCCTCATTTATTCTAGCTAGTATTTCTTCTTCTGTTTCTGCTTGCTTGCCTCCCATAATCTTGGATCGTGGGTCTATTTTTTTGCCTGTCATGTCAAATACTTTTGCTGACTCTGTGTTTCTAATTCCTTGTTGCACGTTTCTCGGTGCTTCTATCTGATTAATAGCATTCTCTACCTGGTTAGCATTTTTTAATGCATTTGGATCAATACCATTACGAGCTAGTCGTTCGGCTGTCATCTGTACATTAAATTCTATTAAATCTCTTTTGGGTAAGGTTTGCATGACTCCGGTTTGATCCTTCATCATTGTTCGTAATACCCATTGATAGATTGCCTTCATTATCTATACTTCCGATTAATTCTTGCATAAATTTCAATAGCACTAGCTCCAGGTTTTTGCGCTCCTGTTCTCATATCCTTACGCACTTTAAGAGGGCCTTCAACTTTATCTGCTCCTCTTACTTTACTTTTTCTTAATTCTTTGTTTAAAAGATCCGTTGCTTTTGGACCTGGAAAAGTTGGTTTTGTAACACCAGCTTTTTTCATTTTAGCTTTCATTATAGCGCCCATGCCTTTTGTAATTATACCCATATTAATAATAACTCCTTTTTCTAGGCACTGATTTTTCTTCAACATAATCTTCGGGGTGAGAGATGAATCCTCCCTGCCTGAATCGCATCACAGCCATAGTCATAGAATCGACTAAGTCGTCATGATCACCGTGCGGGAATGCTGCACATTCCTCAATAACCTCTTCTGCAAAGTTCTGTTCTGGCGCCCAGATCATACCAGACTCGAAAAGAGGTGCACAGGTATTAACTCTTACATGCTTATCATTTCCTTTGCTTGGTGTAAAGGTAGAAACTGGAATATCCATCTGTCTTAATTCATAGGTCAAAGGTAATCCTGATGCCTTGGCCTCGATAATTACAGTCTCGGGTTGCCAGTATTTATATTGATCTAATGCTTGACGACGTAGTTCTGGAAACTCAAATCGTTGTTTTATACAATCTAATAATATTAAATTAGCAGGTGCGTCCTCATCAGGATAGAAAACTCCCCACGTTGTAATCGCACTATAGTCTGCTGTCTCNTTTTTCATNAATGCTGTGTCGTATGATTGTATGACATGATGTANATCGGGTATCCAATCGTGTTTCCATTTACGCCACCACTCACGTTTTATAATTGCACCTTCTTCAGATGTTGGTTGTTGCATCCATTGTGCGTTCCATTTGCCAACCGGCAATGTTGCTCTTACTTTTTCTAACTCGTCTATGTTCCAATACTCAGGCCACACAGGTTTTTGGTCATCAGGTCCATGGTCCAAGATCGCTGGAAACTCGACCACGTGCCACTGATCTGCTTTAGGTTCTTTTTGTTTTGATACCAACATACCTGTCAAATCTTTTGTTGACCAACGCGTCATGACACAAACGATCTTGCCTCCTGGTTGAAGTCTTTGTCGTGGACCTGATGTATACCATTCATAAGCAGACTCCATTGCGGTCGCTGACATTGCATCTTGTTCCGAGTGCGGGTCATCAATTATTAATAGGTCAGCACCCCGTCCTGTGATTGCACCACCGACCCCGGCAGCGAAGTATTCACCGCCTTGTGCTGTTTCCCACCTCCCAGCGGCTTGACTGTCTTCTCTTAATCTTGTTTCAAAAATTTTAGAATACTCTGGACTATCAATCAGAGTCTTGGCCTTACGACCAAAACGAATTGCTAACTCTCCTGTGTGCGTTGCTTGAATAATTTTTAATTTTGGATTACGGCCCACCATCCACGCTGGTAGCAAGAAAGATGCAAACTCTGATTTAGTATGACGTGGAGGCATATTTACAATCAGTCTATTTATTTTGCCTTCTGCAAGATCATTAAATTTTTTTGCAATATGTCTATGGTGTGCGCCTTCAACAAACTCGGGCCAAACACATTTGACAAAACTTAAAAAGTCATTCTTAGCTTTATTTTGTATCTTTCTCTCTGCATGCATGACCTGTAGTTGTCTAAATTGTTTTCTAACATCTGCAGGAAGTTTACTAATATCAACGTTATTTACATTCATAAAATTTTTTTAAAAAATTTTTTGCACCATCATAAGTGTTCAAAACAAATTTACCACCATTAACTGTCTAAATCAAGCAATACAACCTGAAGTAGTGGGACCCCTTTTGCAAAAAAGGGGGACAGGGGTCTAAGTTATTTTGTGTGTTTGGGATTTGTTTGGGACCCCTCGGCGCGTTAGCGCCGAGGGTTGTTTATTATTAGTCTAGCAAAGTCATGTAGGCTTTAGGATTAAGCCTACTAAATTTGTCCATGCNTGCTTGCATGCNTTTGTAGTCACCANTTTTTTCTGCATACTTAACTAGAAAATATGTTGCNTATTCTGTAGTNGTNAGNANTTCTGATTGCCCAGAATATGGGTTAGTAACTTTGTGTTCTCTTGGTTCTGTTTTATTTCTTTCTGCGTCNGTCATTTTTTTATTTCCTTTCATAGGATTATCCTACANCANNTTGGTCCTGATTGTCAACCTCTTTTATAACTTTTTGTTTATAAGGATTGCCACGCCAATCAGTATGAGTTTCAACTTGAACTTCAATAGGTGTTTCCTTGGGCTCATTGCATGGCGCAATCTGTCTGCATTGTTCTGCATATTTCATAAAGAAATCTGTGTAGCAACCTTGACTACAGAACCATTGCCAATGATTATTTTGATTCCAATTATTAATTGCAATCTTTCTGGTCCTTAGAACCTTGTTTCCTTTAACACCTCTTATTCTATCCTGTGTTCTATGTTCATGGCACTTTGGTCCATGGCACCAATTATAATTTGTCATTTCTATACTCCTCTATTAAATGTAAAATTATAAGCATGATTAATATTACTCCACCACCTAAGCCAACTATCCATGGCAAAAACCAAATATCCATTAATGCCTCACTTTCCATGCTGTCGTTGCTGTTCTATATCCATGAGCGTCTAAATCATAATAGACATAGTAAGGAACGCCTTTTTTAGATGTGCCATAACGAGATTTTTCGTCATGCTTTCCTTGTCTTGTGATGTGCTTTTTATCCTTGTTAGAATAATAAGTTATGTAGAATGTTTTTATCATTTTATACCTTTCTGTTATTCTGCTATCCTACACTAAGTAGGATAGCATTGTCAACCCATAAAATAAATTAATTTACAGATTGTTGTTGTGCTTTGAAATAAGCGATTTTTTCTTCTCTAGTCATTTCAACCTTATCTTCCAAAAGACTTGCCAAGTTTTCTGGACTATAAACAGATAGAGCCATTGAAGAACTTTCATTTAAGANACTTTCATTTAAAGCAATTCCAAGTTTATCTGCAAGTGCTTTAGCTTGATCNAAGTATCTNTAAGATTTAAGACCTAATCTTAATTTCTTCATCTTCTCATCTGTATAGNTAAAAATCTTCTCATGTGTTCTNACTAAATCTTCTTGACTTTTTTTGAACATTTTAAAGATTTCAAAAGTTGTACTATCAGTTGTGAATTGTCTAGTATGACAATATTGTGAACCAATAACCCAAAGTTTATAATCATCATCATTTTCCCATGCTTGNCTAGGTTTAACAATAGATTTATCTTCGTTAGATGAGTTTTGAAATCCTAACCATTTATCACAAGCCGCCTCATGCTCGTAGTATCTTGGATTTCTTTTTTCATCTTTCCATTGTAAATCATAATCTGGATTAAGACCTTTTGCTTTCATTTCTTCTCGATAATAAGAACGACCAAAGGCACTTGATCTATGATAACCAGATAGACTTGGTTCTAATGTAAAGTCTATTTTAATATCATCTGTATCTTCTTCCCCATTATCATTTACAGTTGGTGTTTGAAAATGAAAACAATTATCATGGTAAAGTTGTCCGCCACTATCCCCATATTTATTATTCATGGTTCTAATTGTATCGACATCTTCTTGTGGTTGATGTGATCTCACAACATTATTAGCCAATTCTAAAACTTTTGGTTTCATAGTGTCGTAAGTATTTTTTGCGTCTTGCCACTCTCTAATGACAGGACTATCTTCTCTTTCCCAATGAGATTGAAAAACATTTTCTATTGCTTTTCTTTTTTCTGCATTAAGAGTTATACGTTTTTGTTTTTGCATATTTTCCTTTCTGTTAATATTTTTTATTTACACTATTGACAAATTATTGTCAAGGGATTATATAGGATTTAGCTCTTCATTAGATTTTATCGAGCTTATAAACTATAAAATCGGGACAACTTGCAGTTGTAAAACAAAGTGCTGTTCACACTTACCTTTCGCAACTGCAACTGATCCCTGATCCATTGTAGGCGTTCTAGCTAGCGATTAGTCTAACGATGGATCTGGGATCAGTTTAGAATGATTTTAATTAGCAAATGCAACCTGAGGTTGTATCTAGGGTGCGACAACTTTGTACTTGAGGGATAGTCCTGGATATGCTATAGTGTAATTCTAGCATAAAAGCTAGAGAAAGGTAGAAAGATGGCTCGACCAAAAAGGTACAGACTCGTTATCGATTTTGACTCGCCAGAAGATTTAAAAAGCTGGTCAGAAGGTACTGAGAAAAGACCTTATATAATACAAGAGCAGGACGCGTTACATAAAATGCTTGAAAAGAAAAAAGCGCTTATTAGAACTTTTCATATAAAAGCATTTGCTGATGAAGACGCGCCAGCAGAAGAAGATCTGCATCCTATTGCCCAAGGCATTAGGCTTAGCAGGTTAGGTTAATTAAACTAGATCCAGGCCCGCAAGGGCCTGGATCCTAAAAAATTTTTAAAGAAGAAAAAAGCTACAAGCTCCAAGCTGCAAGCTTGACAATGCTTCCNGGATAGTGTAGGATGCATTTAGAAAGAAATAGGAGGAAACATGGCAAATGTAACAAACGGTAGTATGGCTTCGACAGCAGCTGCACCAGATCCGCTGGAGAAGACAGAGGCTGACTGGGCTGCCGCAGCTCAGCTGTCCAGGATCGCTGACTCGCTGGAAACGATCATTGACATGATTAAGAAGGACCAGGAAGAGAGCAAGAAGAGATGGGCAGAAAAAGATGAGTAGAGCTGCTGGGCCCGGAAGGGCCCGCATCTTAATCAATCACTGGCGCTGGCTCCAGGAGCAGGGCCCGAGCTACAAGCAACAAGCCACAAGCTGCAAGCTTCAAGCCGCAAGCTTGACAAGAAAGTATTATAATGTTATAGGAGTTTATGGGAGAAAGAATTATGAAAGTAAAAGAAGCAATTAAAATTACAGACTCATTTACAAAGACAAGCAAAATGCCTGGCCTGAGCTACAGCCTGCCAGCCTGGGAGTGTAAGACCGGGAGCAAGTTAAGAAAAATTCCTGGCAGTGTCTGCGCCAGCTGTTATGCGCTCAAGGGTAATTACACCAGGTACAAAGCCATCAAGGCTGCACAATACCGGAGACTGGAGGCAATGAAGGACCCGCGCTGGGTGGATGCTATGGTTGCCGTGATCAAGCGCCAGAAGTGGTTCAGGTGGCACGACGCCGGAGACGTCCAGAGCTTGGAACACTTAAACAATATTTATAAAATTTGTGAAGCAACACCGGACACCAGGCACTGGCTGCCAACCCGTGAAGCATGGATNAAGAACGAGCTGGACNGGAAGCCGGCCAACCTGGTGATCAGGTTCNNNCCTCCTATGATGGGCCAGCGGGTGGACACGTGGCCCAACTCTTCGATGGTNGTNGANANTGGCGCNANNTGCCCGGCNCCTAACCAGGGCGGCAAGTGTGGNGANTGTAGACAATGNTGGGATCCTGCTGTAAAAGTAGTTTCATACGGTAAACATTAATGACTTTTTATCATCCAAAATATTATAAAGAATTACGACGAGCTGGTGTTCAAGTGAACAGCAGTCGACCGGCACATAGCCGTTGTAATAAATCGGACCAGGCCATTAGCGATGCTGAAGCGACGGCTGCAAGCGAGCGTGCGACTGGTCCGGGCCTCAAGCAGCAAGCTGCAAGCGACTCACAGGTGGTGAACCAGGTAAAGCTGTCATCACAGTCGCAAGCTTCAAGCTCCAAGCGAGTCAAGCATCAAGCTGCAAGCGTCAAGCCCCAAGCTACAAGCATCAAGCNTCAAGCCACAAGCNTCAAGCTCCAAGATTCTTGAACCACGGTACATGTGAAAACGATTCTTGGCTCTTGGACTGAGGGTCTCTGCTAGGATAAATGTATTGTCAGGATGTTTCACGTGAAACGCAATTTGGTGTGGACTAAACTTTAATTTTTTACCCTTGGTTACTTTCAACTCTACTGTAAAAAAGGTATGAAAAGCATTGTACCCCAATAGATCAGGACAACCAACATTGCTAAGGTTTTCCAACCTATTCCATACAATTCTAGGAGTCGCTTTGACAAGTTTTTTATGTAATTTAGCCTCTGGTCCCACCTAGTTTTTCGAGGTAGCATTGTCATTCTTTTTTGACTTCAATGACGCTAACATTGCAACTAATTGTGCAACTTCACCGTACGGTCTCGACCACATGTAAGACAACAATTGCTTTCTTTGGTCTTCTGTTATTTCAAACATAGTAACTCCTTTCTATAAAATTATTTTAGATTTATTTTGTGGTTGTGATTTTAACACAACTCTTACGCCTTCTTTAGCTCCTATTAAAGTATTCTCTTGTGCTTCTATTTTTTGTATCTCAGATAATCTGCCATTGCCTAAATCAATATATACTTTCGCATACATGATAGCATTACCTTTACCTTCTACCTTGCCAACACCTTTGTTGAATTTGTCTGTAAAGTTTCCTAGTATTTGTTGTAAGTCTCTAACTAGCACCGTAATAATCCGATCTTTCTTTTTTTAAATCTTTTACCTCTTGCTCTAATTTGTTTATCTTAACTATTTGATCTGCAAGTTCTGTTTTGTATTGTGTGTTCATAGATAACAAATCACGAATGTTATTACGCAATCTATCTATTGTTGCTTCTAAATCATGATAGCCCTTTTCATTCTTGGCTTTCTCAAAGTCTATTACGTCTTTCATATGTTGACAATATAGACATGTTACCTTAAAATGTCAACATGGGTGTTCCAAAAAGATTAACAGAAATGCAAAAGAGATTTGCAGAATATTTAGTATTCAACGAAGGCAGGACTACAGGTGCAGATGCAGCAATAGCTGCTGGGTACAGTGAGAAGCGTGCTAGAGTAGAAGCATCAGAATTACAGAACCCTAGACTGTCTCCGCTGGTCGTGCAATACATAGGTGCACTACGAGAAGAAAAACTTAAAAAGTATGAAGTCACATACGACAAACACGTAGCAGAACTTGGTAAGATTAGAGAGGAAGCTTTGAAGAAGGGTGCTTTCTCTGCTGCAACCAACGCTGAAAAGAACAGAGGTATGGCTGCAGGACTATACATAGACCGAAAGATAATAAAAACAGGTAAGCTAGAAGAATTATCAGAGGAAGAGCTAGAACTAAAAATGCAAAAAATATTAGATGACTACGCGCCGATTCTGAATGCAAAGGTTGTTGAATCATTGCCAGATGAGGTTATTGAATCTTCGTCATCTTCTTCACCCAAGAAGCCGGAATCATCGTCCGATCCCCAAAAGTAAAACTACCATCATCTTCTTTATCGTAAGAGGCAAACATCTTAATAGACTCTTTGTCTTTGGAAAATATCCAACCCTCGTTTACAGGTTTAGCTAACTTCATCTTGGTAAACTCTTTCTCGTCAGCCCAGCCGCTGTCACTAACACAATCAACCCACTCAACACGATACTTAGAAAACGGTATTTTGTTTTCTACGCTTGGATTGGTATTTGTTTTTCGTCTTGTTTTTCTTGGCATGGTATTTTGGATTATGTTTTTTGTGGAATATATCCCAAAAATCTTTTTCTGTCATTAACCTTAATGTTTTCATATTTGTATATGTATGGTAAAAAAATCAAAAAAAGGCCAAAACTAAATCGCTTTTCGCGCGGGCAATCTGAAAGTGACAAAATAATCTGTCGGATGACACTTTTTTTTAGCACAATTTGGCAACTATTATTGTTGTATACCAACACTTATAGCCCAAAACGACAAAAAGACACTTTTTTTTTAACTTTTTTATTTTTTTTTTTTAAAACTTTTACCATACATATACATCGGCTACAGAATAGCTTTATCTGCCTTATTGTTGCCATAATGTAAATCAATCACTGCCAATTTTTCTTCTGCATTTGACATAGTTTCTAACAGCTTGTCTATCTCTAGCGTGATATCCGGGTGTTCGGGTATAATTATCTCTTGGTCACTATAACATTTTATCTTGTATTTAGCATCCTCTATGACAGCCTTGTACCTGGCTATCATTACACTTCTAAGTCTTTCGTTCATTAAAATCCTCCGCTTTCATTGGTGTTGTTTTTTCTTTCTCATCAAAAATTAGTTCATGATACATGTCTAATCGTTTAAGAAACTTGTGTTTCCAGGCTCTAAGATCCGCTCCTTGTGTCTTGAACTCTTGATAATATAGGTCAGGCGTGCATACCATGATAACTCCCTGCTGTATGTTGGACCCGTAATAAAAGTCATGGGCCATGGCGTATGCTGCAATCTGCAGGTAATAGTCTTCGACCCATTCTTCCCTCTTCGGACGGTTACTTTGTTTGAAGTCAACAATAGTCTCCATATCATTATGCAAACATACCAAGTCTGTTGAACCTGCGTATAGACCCGGGTAGTGTAACGTGATCTCAGAACCGTAATACTCTTGTACTGGCGTAAGACCCACTTCAATAATTTTTTCGGCCATGGACTTCGCCTCCTGTCCAAGCCCTGTAAGATCATCGTACCCAACTCCTTGGATATAAGATTCGAGGAATTTGTGCATACTGGTACCCCGTTTACTAGATAAATTTTTAATTCTGTCTGCTTCTTTTTCACCGACTTTCGCCTTCCAATCTTTTATGAATTGTTGATTTTTTGTGGCCCCTAATATCGTAGTCACGCTAGGAAGTCTATCATTTTTTATCTCATAGACCCTGGTCCCTGTTTCGTGGTCCGTGATCTGTTTACCATTGATATATTTGTATTTTTCAGACTTCGGGATAGGCACACCAATGTTATGAAATTCTTTTAAGTCTTTATCGTCCATCATCTTTTCTTCTTAGTTAGAACCTTTATACCCTTATCATCAATATAGTATCCTTCTAACTCTTCATCATCTTTAATTTTTTTACCAAAGATCTCGTCAAAGTTTTTACGATACAAATCAGTTACAACTCTAGACTTACCATCCCATTTAAAATCTTTTTTATTTTTTTTCATTCTAAACTCATCCACATTTTATAATGTTGAAGATCAATTACATTACCATTCATTATTTTATCAGGAGAATAGTGATCAATAATTTTTTGTATCTTCTCCAACTTTACGTGTGCATGTGGCCAAAACAAAATACAAACTTGATATGCATCTCTATAACCACACTGCCAACGCCACTGTTGTTTTCTACCAAGAGAACCTCTACCGTTTTTTCTTTTATTAACAGTTCCAACTCCTAATACTTCATGAGTATATCTAATGATAGACTCATCAGTCATAGACATCTCCATACGTATTGACCATGTTGGGTATGGCTTCTCGTTATTTTTTCTCTGTCTCATGTACTGCTTGTATTGTATGTGACCTTCACCATCAAACAATCCCGCAAGGTATGCTATCTCTGATTCTCTCATTAGTTTAACTTGACAACATTACCTGTAGCAGGGTCAACATAATCATCAGGCTGAATAGCTTGGGGTTCATATACATAAAATTCTCCTTCAGAATCACAGTCCCAACATTGATGTATTTGTAATTCTACGTCATAAATGTTTTGTATTTTAACGTAGCCATTACCTTTACAGGTAGGACAGATATACACTTTTTTAACTTTTTTTGATTTTGCCATTTAACTTCTTTGCTTTTTCGTTAGTTATGCACTCTATTGTCTTAGATATTGACAGCTTACCATCGGGCAATAATACCTTTGATAAAGCAATCAAAGTCTTGTATGTTTCATGTGTTAGTGAAACATTTCTATATTTAGTTATGTCAGTCATTTGTTTCCTTTCATTTATTAATAATGATAATATAGGATAGAAAATATATTTGTCAACCATGAAATTTGTATTAACTTTAGTAATGTGTAGTTATCTTTCTGGAGAGTGTTTACCACCTCACCAATGGCATGAAAAATTTGATAGTGGCTATGATTGTAGTATTGCAGGCTATGAAGAATCAGCTAAAAAACTAAAGCAAATAGGTAAAGCAGACGTAGAATTACATAGAATATCCATACGGTTTACTTGTACGGGTGATCCAGAGATTTGACAATAAGTCGAGATTGTGTTAACCGGTAATTACTTACCTTTAATACCTATCTTAGTGACTCCCTCATCTAAGATAGGTTTATTCATTTCAAACCCCGCCGTTTCCGTGCACGTACTTCAACGGGGCCAAAGGTCTGGAACGCTCGGGTTTGCCGATATGCTAACCTCAGTGATCTTAGCGCGAAGCATTTGTGAATATGAGGCACCGCCTTTTCTAATTTTGTATACATCCATAAAACTCACCACTACCATCATTCATCACATGTGCGTTGATTGGGTAGTCTGCGTACGTTGTCAGTTTTAGTCTTAGTATGTCGCAAAGGTCCGACAGGTCTACGCTTGCCAATAACGATATATGTTCCATCATCTGTTTTGTTACAGGAACTAACTGATACATTCCATCGTTTAAGATTATAAGATCCATCTACAAACTCCTTTATAAGTTTATACCAAAGATCTTTATACCTAGGGTCTTTGGTTTTGTTCCACATGATAGCTGCTTCATCTATCTTATCACTCATACGTGGTCTTCTTTGATCCGTTCTCTATGATCTTTTTAATACTATGTGCATGTAAATTTAATGTTGCATATGGTTTCCATGCTTTTTTCATTAGATTTAATTCTAACAAAAAATTAGACCATTGTTTCGGTGTTATATCTTCACTTGTTATTGTAACTTTTTTCATAATTTTCCTTTCATAATTATAATATAGGAAAATATATGATGGCTGTCAACCCCTGCCGTTATTTTTTTTATGTCTTTTTTTATCTTTGTTTAATGACTTTGTGTGACGGCCTGGACGTTTACGAGGCTTTTGCTTGTGATATAGGTTTACACCAAAATTAGACTTCTTCGACATCTGTTCGTATTTCTAATTTTACTTTCTCTTTCTCGTATTGTAGACTTGTCATTGCAGGAATGTAAGTTATCTTACCATTAATTTTTTGTTCTAGATCACTACCACAGGTTGTGCATCTAAAATGATCGTTAGCTAAACTTACAAGTACAACATCAAAATTACACTGAGGACATACACCATTTACAAGTTCTGTCTTAAAAATTTTGGGCATTAGTTTGCTAATGGATTAGAAGATTTAACTTTTATCTCTTCTATTTGTACCTTTAGTAATTCTATTTCTTTTTCTACAATTTTAACTGCAGTGTTGTCATGTTCGTGTGATGTGTCGTGGTCGTGTTTGCCAACTTCATGACTGTGTGATGTGTCTGCGTTTTCTAATTTCTGAACTTTTTCTTCTAATACTGCAAGAGATGTTTCGATACCTGTTGTATCTACAGTTGTCCATTCTTTAGATTCTAATGCATCTATCTTAGTTACAATCTCACCATACTTTACAAAGCCACCACCTATTGCTGCAATAACTCCTAGTAATGCTGCGACTCCTGCTAGTTGACCTTTAATCTTATCCATTTTTTAGTACCTCTAGTTCTATTAAAAGCTGTTGTTTTTTAGAATTTATTTCTTCTAACTTACGCGCTTGAATTTCTATCTTATCATTTTGTGTATAACTTGCAAGACTCTTATCTGCATAGATAAGTCTACTATCAAAGATAGGTAGTTGATCTAAGTATACATTTTTTGGTTTGTAAAACTGTGTGTTTGCATAATCATTTAACGATGCCTGGTCACTTGCCATTATCTCTAATTTAATAATATTTTTTATTTGTAAATTTTTTGAAATACTTTTAATATCCTTGTCGACTTTTGCCATTACCTTTTCAACATTTATAAGTCTTGACTGTGACTTAACATTTGTTGTTTTTGTTTTCGACTGTACCTTTTCTTGTTTGGCAACTTTTTTTGTCTGAACAGAAGACTTCTTAGCACTCTTACTATCGGGTTTCTCTTCTTTAACTTTTTCTTTTTTTTCTTCATTTGTGGCTTTTACCATTTTAGTAGGCTTTTCTTCAACAGTTTCTTCTTCTTCAATTACTTNTTCTTTTGTCATTTCAGCAGGTTTTTCCTCTGGCATTTCTTCTTCTTGAAATGTCTCAGTCATCATAGGTGGATTCTCTTCTATCATCTCCTCTTCTTCAAATGTTTCTTCTTGAAATGTTTCAGTCATCATAGGTGGTTGTTCATCTATCATTTCTTCTTCTTGAAATGTTTCAGTCATCATAGGTGGTTTTTCTTCAGAAGACATAGGTAGAAATGATGCAACAATCTCAGTAGACTCTTCGTACATCTCTTCCATCATCTGTTCATCAGCCATTAAGATTAAAGGACCATCAGACATTTCCATACCTTCAGATTCCATCATAAACTCTGGGCCCATGTCCATAAAAAATTCTTCTACATATTCGTTTACAAATTCAAATGTTTCCATTTCCATAGGCATGTTCATTTCAAACTGTGGTGGTTGTTCGTTGAATGTAAAATTTTCTTCAAAAAAGAATTCTTGTACGTCATCAAACACTTGTTCATCAAGATCTCCTAGATCATCTTGCACTTGATCTAATGAATCTGATGCATCTTGGTTTAACACTGTGTCGTCGTATGTCATTGTAAGTTTGGCACCTAATAAGTTTGGTCCACCTCTACTAGCAGAACCTGTATTATTATCTGTGCCACTCCAAGACCAATCAGCTTTGTTAGATCCTGGATTATTATATATTACTTGATCATTGTATTGACCACAATCAGCTGATACACCTGCAGAAGAAGATGTTGGATAACCGTTACAGTTTCCTTTAAATCCATCTATGTCTACTCTTGTTTGTGTCGTTGTTGATAAGACAGTGCCAGTTGAGTCTTTTAATTCTATTGTCACTGTGTGTGAGTCCGTGTTCCCTGTATCACCTTCACAGTTTCCTGCTTCATGATCACAGTTTGCAATGTCAATGTAACTGTTAAGAGTTATACCATTGTCTAACATTTCTTGGGTACGAGTATTGTTGGTTAGAGCAATGTCATCTACAGAAAGAGTTGTTGTTCCTGTTACTTCAAAGTCACCACCGATGTCATGTTTATATCCACAGTTAGATTGCGATGCAGAACATGTTACATCAAACCCGTTTATTGTGTCTCCGTTATTTACATAACCAGAACCACCTGGGTTAATTATATCTGTAGAACTAGAATTCCAATCTACACCATCACCTGCATTAGGTAGTAAGTTGTCTGTTGTAACTACATCAGCTTGGGTTGCAGTGAATAAAAATAAAAGTGCAACTAACCATTTCATTTTAATATAAGTTTTTTAATTGATAAAGATCCATCAATATTTGTTTCTAATTCTGCCATGGATTTTATACATTGGTATTTTATATTACCACCAACTTTTAAACCACGTTTAGCAACGCGTGCCCCTTTGAGACACTCAGACATTGAAGTCTGGATACGTGCTTCCTTAATTTCTCCTCCTATTATCATGAGTAAAGCCACTACCATCTCTGTCATTGATGGCTCCCGTTTTGTCTTACTTTATCTTTTAGCTCCTCTACATCAGACAATAACTTTTCTAATTGTTTTTGAGTAAATTCTATGTTGACTTTGTTTGTCATGTTTTGTTCTTGATTTTTTTGTAACTTCTCTACGTCAGAAAAAAGTGC
>FUFK010037793.1_pt1 | contig 23741 bp, 36 predicted proteins | sample 1021851 | NCBI WGS metagenome assembly FUFK01 (sample SAMEA51879418, study PRJEB19060) | metagenome | reverse complement strand
TAGGGAGACGCAAAAGTCTGACTGAAGGAACGGAAACACGGATCCCTCGCAAGAGGTAAAGGTGCAAAGTCCACTTACTTTAGGAGAAACCAAATGGCACAAGTCACATACAGAGGTGTAGCATATGACACCGAAGAGTACAACAATAAGGTACTCGAAGAGGCAACTAAACGTCAAAGACATGAATTAATGTACCGTGGCGTTAAAGTTCAGCGTAAGATGATAGGAGCTTAGTACAATGGTAGAAACACTACAGATTGTCGGGATCATATCCTTGGGTTGCGTTGCCTTCCTCGCTATCATCTATAGCGAAGTTCAATTACTAGAACAGAGGTAGTAACCATGCTAAGGATCAAGGTTGATTGGGCAAGACCCACTCTTCCAGAATTTGATCCTGTTAAGCACGATCCAGAAAGAACGTTTGCATTCTTGACCTATCGTGGTGTTAATTACGCTAAATGGGTTTATTTAAAAGTCCACTTTAACGCTATCAAAGACTGGAAGATCACATCTTAAACAAGTGCCTATGAGTATAAACTCGTAGGCATTTCTTTTTGTTAATCTTTATATAATATTTGCTCTATCGAAAAATAAATAGTGGTAGAATTCAGAGGTAATAGAGATGAATTAAACCTCCTCTTATTATGAAAAAATTTATGGAGGAATATGCATAATTTAATACCGCACAGTCAGTTAGATGGTTGGCAACACAATCACTACCAGTCTCACGATGATATGTTAGATGATTATTACGAGTGTCTAATCGAGTGTGATACACACCAAAACGAATGCAAACGAATTTGTAGAGAAATTCTACAGTAATTNAAAGAGGGGTTGACCCCCTCTTTTTTTGTGGTATAATACTTATACTACTAATATAAATATGGATAGAGGTAAGTTAAAAAATATCGTCAAGAGCTTGCAATCTTTATTAGATGTGTTAGAATCTGAAGTATACTCTGACGTAGATGCGTACAGCACCAACGGAAACAGTTCCACTTATACACAAGGGAGAGATGACGATGATGGATACCCAGATTAATTATTCAGATGAGATGATGCGTTTCAGAAGAGATGCTATTCTATCTCTAAAAGAATTTGGTTTCGGTAAAGATATCTATGAATTTTGTACTGACTGGGTGCTAAATCATGAGACTACCCAAGGAATACGAGAAGCGTTCAAAGAATATGAGACTCAAAGACCAAATCAAATTAATCAAATCAGCACTTAAACAAGATCAGTTGTATTCTGATGTAGAAATACACTACATGAAGAAGCAACTTAACAATGCAAAGCATGAACTTAAACTTAAAAAACTAAGGAGAAAGAAAGGATTTAATAATGAATTCAGTAAAACTGATAACCGTGACACCCAACGCAGAGGAGACGATGGGTTACGTAGCGAGAGTGAGCAACCCCAAGAATCAGGAAAATCCTGATGTCGCAGGACTCCTTAAGTATTGTATTAAACATCAACACTGGTCTGTATTTGAACAAGCACACATGACTCTAGAAATAGAAACAACTAGAGGTATTGCTGCTCAGGTTTTAAGACACAGATCATTTACATTCCAAGAGTTTAGTCAACGCTATGCAAATACTAATTTACTTGGAGCAATACCTGTACCAGATTTACGAAGACAAGATCAAAAGAATAGACAGAATAGTATAGATGATATCCCCGAAAAACAAACGTCATTCCTACAGAAAGAGATTGCTGCCTATTTCGCTGAGGGAATTGACTTATACAATGAACTCATACGTGAAGGTGTTGCAAAGGAATGTGCGAGATTTGTTCTCCCGTTAGCAACACCAACCAAGATCTATATGACGGGAAGCGTACGTTCTTGGGTTCACTACATAGATTTACGTAGTGCACATGGAACTCAAAAAGAACACATGGACATCGCTAACGATGCTAAACGTGTATTCATTGAGCAGTTTCCTATTTGTTCATCAGCATTGGAGTGGAATTAATGCCAACATATCCTGTAAAAAATTTAAAAACTGAAGAGAAGAAAGAACTCTCCATGACCATGAAAGAATATGAGCAGTGGAGAAAAGACAATCCCGATTGGGATAAAGATTGGCACGCAGGAGTTGCTTCTGCTGGTGAGGTAGGAGAGTGGAGAGACAAGATGGCATCCACACATCCTGGTTGGGTAGATATTATGAAGAATAAAGTTATACCCAAAGCAAAATATGTAAACAACAAAACTATCACTGACAAATACAGATACTAATATGCCAGTTAAAAAGAAAACAAACAAAGCACCAGGTCAAGGTATGACTGCGAAACAAATGAAACGCAGGAAACCTATTAGTCAAGAGTACATGCTACCTATTGAACCACTAACTGATAATCAGAAGGTGATGTGGGAGCAATGGGATGAAGGTAAGATGATCTATGCCTATGGTGTAGCAGGAACTGGTAAAACATTTGTTGCTTTATACAAAGCACTTAAAGAAGTTCTAGATGATTACTCACCATATGAAAAGATCTATATTGTCAGGTCTCTTGTTGCAACTAGAGAGATAGGATTTTTACCTGGTGATCATGAGGACAAGTCATCCTTGTATCAGATACCATACAAAAAGATGGTACAATCTATGTTTGAGATGCCTGATGACAATGCATATGAAATGTTGTATGATAATCTAAAGGCACAGGAAACTATATCATTCTGGTCTACCAGTTTTATTCGTGGAACTACATTAGATAATGCTATTGTTATTATTGATGAGTGTCAGAACTTAAACTTCCATGAACTAGATAGTATCATCACTCGTGTCGGACAAGATAGTAAGATAGTATTCTGTGGTGATGCTGCACAAACAGACTTGTTAAAGAACAACGAACGTACAGGCATCCTAGACTTCCAACGCATCATTCAAAACATGGATGAGTTTTCATTGGTAGAGTTTGGTATAGATGACATCGTTAGGTCTGGTCTTGTTAGATCTTACTTAGTAAGTAAAATTAATTTAGGATTATGAAGACATTTAATCACGTAGGACTTGACCCTATTGAATTGTGTGCTACAATGGTAGAAGGCAAACGTCTTTATGCTACACCAGAAGGAGATAGGTTTCCATCTGTCACTACTGTGATTAATAGTAACGCAAAGAAGAAACAATCAATTGCTCGATGGCGAGAACGAGTTGGTAAAGATAAGGCAGATAATATTTGTGCAAGATCTACCAGCAGAGGTACAAAATATCATTCAATCGTAGAAGACTATCTAAACAATGAGTTAGACTTAAAAAAGTATGGAAAGTATCCACTTCCAGTCTTAATGTTTCAGCATAGTATCCAAGATTTAGATAGGATAAATAATATATACCTCCAAGAAGCAGCACTTTATAGTAGGCATCTTGAGTTGGCAGGAAGAGTTGATTGCATTGCTGAGTTTGATGGTGTGCTGTCTATAATTGATTTTAAAACAGCAGCAGAACCAAAACGAGAACAATACTTGCATGATTATTTTGTGCAAGAAGTAGCGTATGCTTGTATGCTACAAGAACTGTACGGTTTGACAGTAAAACAGATCGTTACAATCGTTTCTTGTGAAAATGGAGAGACTCAAGTCAAGGTACTACCACCTAAAAAAGAATTTTTCATTAAGTTGATGGGTTACATCGACGAATACCAAGAACGATATGGACAAAAAACAATTATTAGAGGATAAATTTATGACCGCTGCGAGATTCTCGCAAGAAGTGGAGAAGATTGCCTTCGACAATCCTGAGATGAACTATATTGATTCGGTTATCCACTACTGTGAATTGAATGAGATTGAATTAGATAGTGTAAATAAATTAATAAGCAAACCTCTGAAGGAAAAACTCCGTCACGAGGCACAGCAATTAAACTTCATGAAAAAAACCAGTCGTGCCAAACTAATGCTAGTATGAGTTTCTTTAAGTCAGATATCGTCCGTGGAGACATTCAAGAGATGATGGAACTTCAACAGTTCTGTTTCAGATCCGCTATGAATTTTATATTATTAGATAAGGATCGGAAGATGGAATACTTTGAAGCACTCGAAACCCTCATAGAAAAACAAAAGATATTCTATGCTCGTGCCAAGTTGAGTGATGATCCAGAAGCAAAATCTGTGGTTGACACAATGAAACAAGGCATTATAATGTTAGGTGCAACACCTGATACAAGTATTGAAAACATGTTCTCAGAACTGTTAGACAAAGTTCAGAATATGAAAAGACAAACAGAGGCACAGGGTTGACGCCCTTACCTGTGCCTGTTATAATGTTCAAGTGATAGGGCATCACATAAACCAAATCTAAAATAATCCGAGGTAATCTATGTCATTCGCAGATCTAAAGCGTAAATCCCAGAACAACTTCTCTTTCTTACAGAAAGAACTAGAGAAGTCCTCCACTGGTAAACAAGTTGATGAAAGGTTCTGGAAACCTGAGGTTGACGCTTCTGGAAATGGTTACGCAGTAATCAGATTCCTACCCGCCCCTGATGGTGAGACAATCCCATGGGCAAAGGTATATTCACACGCATTTCAAGGACCTGGTGGTTGGTACATCGAGAACTCTCTCACTACATTAGGTGAGAAAGATCCAGTAGGTGAAGTCAACCGCAGACTATGGAACAGTGGTGAAGACACAGACAAAGAGACTGCTCGTAAGCAAAAGAGAAAACTCTCTTACTACAGCAACATCTTAGTCGTTAAGGATCCTAAGCACCCTGAGAACGAGGGCAAAGTATTCTTGTATAAGTATGGTAAGAAAATCCATGACAAGATACTTGCAGCAATGCAACCTGAGTTCCAAGATGAGGAACCAGTAAATGTATTTGATTTCTGGGAAGGTGCTAACTTCAAGTTGAAGATTAAAAAGGTAGCAGGATACTGGAACTATGACAGTAGTGAGTTTGATAGTGTTAGTGCTCTTAGTTCAGATGATTCTGAATTGGAAACAACATGGAAATCACAACACTCGTTAGAAGCATTCACTTCTAAGGATCAGTTCAAGTCTTATGAAGATCTTGAGCGTCGTCTCAATCTAGTTCTTGCAATAGGTCAAAGACCAGTAGCACCTACAGTAGATGATGAAGAGTATGAAGTTGTTGCACCACCAACACCAGTTGCTGCAGCACCAACACCTGTGAAAGAAGAAGCAATCGTTGAAGATGACGATGCACTCTCATACTTTGCACGTCTTGCAGAAGAGTAAATCCAAATTCGCAAACTGAATTCTATGATACCCAGAAAATTTTTCTGGGTATTTTTTTGTCAAAAAAGTCAAGTAGTTTCTTTTAAACTTCTATTAATATAACTGTCAGATTTTTTATATAAACTTTGTTTTCTAAAGTCATCTACAAACGCTGCAAAGTATGCTGGTTTTAGTAAAAATATATTTCTTTTCTTTTCATTTTCATTGTTGTAGTGACTAGCAACTGTAACAGGACCACAAATTTCACTACCATTTTTTAATACTATATTACCATCAATGTTTAGTTTGTGTTGTTTATCATAGAATGCTTTGTCTACTCTCATTCCAGCAGGATATTGAGCAATCTTTATTGTTTCATAGTGATGTATCTCTGTATATGGATCATCATATTCTTTCTCTAAAACTTTACCAAGATCATAGTTACTCATCGGCCAATCATATTGTGCATTGACTAGATTATTTGATAAAAGTATTACCCAATCATAAAAAGGACTTCCATATGCTTTCTCGGCAACCATTGCAGGAGTTTCCGTATCTATTATGGCATATTTTGAGAAGTAAACAGCAACAGAAAATATATCATCGTTAAGTTTATACCTACGAAAGAAATTTTTAGCAATGATCTTATCAGATACTGAGAAAGGATAACTGACTGGTTTCTGATCATATAATATGTCTGGTGTTAAAGAAAAATACATTTACTTTACCCTCTCCATGTTTACATCTATTTTTCCATAATAAACACTCATGTATCCATCTGGTTGTAGTGCAACAGCTTCTGGATGTTTTTCAAGTATCTCTTGTGCCATGACGCCACGATATCTTTGTGTGTTACCTATGTAGTTCCACTCGTAAATATTGATACCAGATGGTGAGTTTCCTACCTTAGTAATATTCTCTTTCAATCTAATATCACTTCTCATAGCACCATACTCTTGACCAGCTGGTGCATCTGATATGTCAATCATTTCAATATCCTCAGCAAATACAAGTTTTGTTTCCATGAAACTAATTTTTAATTCAGTTGCAACTGGTGCACCTCCTTGGAATACTGCATAGTTTCCATCTGGAGTATAGTTTACATTAACATCCGTGATAGCACACATCTTATACTTAGGAACATATGTATTACGACTACCTCCATGCATAAACTGAACATGACACACAGATGGCACTGCAATAAACGATGAGTTTAATGCTGGATCTTTATTTTGACTCGCTACATTTTCATTCTTATCAAAACCAAATACTTTTCTATCTCCTAGATCGTAGGATGGTAACATCGCTTTCTTAAATGTCTGACATATTCTTTGAATATTCTCACCTTCTTCTGCATCATAAGGTGACATCTTAAATGTCAAATCAAATGTTCTTAGATTCATTTTTTGAAATAACAATTCTACATTAGGGTTCTTTACTACACCAGAGATACCACCAAAAACATCACTTGCATTTATTTGATCACCAGTTATACCCTTCGCTAGATTTGTTATGATACCAGCAGCTGCGTTCACAGGTAAGTTTGCTGCTGTTTTTTTCGCTGTTTGTAGAGCACTTTTTAATTTATATCCTACTCCATCTCTACCAGCAGCTGCCAATAGTCCAGCAGTTATTGATCCAAATGCTTTACCCTCCCAATCTGCTTTGTATGCATCTTGAATATCATCTGGCATGTATAACATAATTTGTGCTAAACCATCTACCTGTTCAAATTCCTCAGAAAGAACACCTCCTCTATTATATGCATTAAGATCTTGGTTTACATATTCATTATTTTTTAGTACGACCTTAGTTCCATTCTTTTTTTTCACAGTGAGACCACTACTTGCTCCAGCTTTATCTTGAAACGGTGGTTTATACTTGTAGAAAGAAAATAAAACATAAGAAGAGTCACCACCACTAGCAATGTCTGCAGGGAAACGAATTGAATTATAAGCAACTGTTTGATCTATCTCTCCTGCTGGTGGTTTTCCATAACTATCTGAACCACGGAAAGCATCAAACTCTTTTTTTCTAATCTTTACCCAATCTACACCATTCCACTTCCAATAACCTGATCTCTTATTATTTCTAGATCCATCAGCATTAACTATTCCAGAACCAGGTTTAGTTCCGAAAGTCTCCTCTACTTGGTTTACAAACTTACCTTTAAATTTTGGTTTTTTTGGTGCTACACCCATTAGATTGCCATCTCCCTAGATTGCTTTGTCCCATATCCTTTTACTAATCTTTGTCCTCTGATTTTGTCATAGAAAGTGTCTTTGGTATCACTCCAAACCTCTTCCTTATCAACAGGAAATGAAACTTTCCCTGCATTTTTAACAAATTCTTCAGTCGGTAAAAGAACTGCGGTATCCCATTCAGTAATAGCAAGGTCAATCATTAGACCATCTACTTGAGACTGCAAGTATTTATGGAAGCAAACCTTAGGAATGTCAATCCTACCCTCCATTAACTTTCTTGTCGCCATAATTCTCCTCTTTGGCGTCATGTAATGTAAGTTTGCACCCCAAAATTCTCCTTTTTTAGTTGCCTGTATGACATATACTAAAGGAAACTTGTCATAATACTTCAAGTGTTTCATCTTTGCTTTGTATTCAAACATGTAAAGATGACCTTGCACAGGAAATCTACGGAGTTCATTTTCGTCCTGATCCTGTACAGCACCTACATCATCACTCTTTTCATTCAGTATATACTTACTAAAATTTTTATTATAACTACTCGCTTCTGACTTTACAGCAGAGCGATACCATGAAAATGTTTTCTTTTCCCCCTTTGTTTTTTCTGTTATTTTTTCAAACAGTGTTTTATATCCAGACGTGGAGGTGATTGCGTTACGCTGGATAGCAGCGAATCCTGTTGCCATTTGTTCATACTCCTAAATGATCCTCGGTTAGTATTAAGAAGTTCATCTGCCTGTCTTCACAATACTCACGAGCAGCAGACCATTTAGTTTGGTTCTTTGCGTACGTTAATGCAGCATTACGATAGGCAGCAGTTTTTTTATTTTTCTCATTCGGTGGTTGTGTTTGTTTTTTAGGTTTAACCTCTATTATATACTTAGTTATTTTCCCAGTCTTTTCACGGACTTTTATATAGAAATCAGGAAAATAGCGTCTCACTTTACCATCAGGTGCTCTGTATGGTATGATAACCTCTTCTGACCCCCACTCTAAAATTGAGGGGTTATTATCACAGAACACCATGAATTTCCGTTCCCAAAGTGACCTGTAGATAACTCTAGTTGGGTTGCCACGATACTTTTTGGGATTGATAGGTTTATAAATCCCAGAATATGCCATAAATATAATTGTACCAACATAGGTATTTAGCGTGTCAATAGATAGATTTTTAGGAATAATGAATGCCAACGGCGGAATGTCGATGAGCAATAATTTCGTGGTGAAAATTGGAGATTCAATGGATGACTTTAGAAATCCCTCTATGAGTCGTAATGTATTTGAGTTTTTATGCGACGAAGCACAGTTACCAAACACACAAGCAGCATCTGGAACATTGAAAGGTAGATATACTGGTGAGGGTGAAATAAATTACCCACATACCAGAGTATTCACTGAATTTCAGTTAGGATTTCAATGTGATGCTAATATGACACCACTAAAATTTTTATATGATTGGTACGGACAGATTTTTCAAGAAAGAGATTCTCAAGGTAATCCCTATGGCACACTTGAGTCATCAGGAGGAAATAGTTTAGAGGATTCATATGCTCAGGCAAATAGAGTAAAAAATAGAACCACTACTCTAAATTATCCATCAGATTATTGTAAAACAATATATGTATCTAAAACTGAGTTAGGACCTGCACTTAATTTTGGTCAGAGAACATCTGGAACATTTATCTTAGACAAAGCATGGCCGTATGCTATTGATGCAGTACCACTACAATTTGGAGCAGGACAAATAACAAAAGTGACTGCACAGTTCTATTACACAAAACATTACTACGTTGATAGTGACGTCAATAATATGTTCCGATTCCCATTCCTTAATCCTGGCGACTCTCCTATTGGATTGATGAATGGATACAACAGATTTGACTAGTCAAATTTGATTTTTCAATTCCATAAAAGCGGGAAAAAATTTCCCGCTATTTTTTGTCTGAAAAAGTCGCTAAATATAAATATGACCTTGGAGTAAATATTATGGCATTGCCAACCGTTGATTTTCCAACACATGAGTTGGAAATTCCGTCAAATAAGAAAAAGATAAAATTTCGTCCTTTTTTAGTAAAGGAAGAAAAAGTGTTACTTTTAGCACTTGAAAGTGATGATGAAAAAAATATTAGAAACGCAGTTCTTAATTTATTGAAAGGATGTATTTCATCAAGAGTGAAAATTGATAATCTTGCAAGTTTTGATTTAGAGTATATTTTCCTTAATATACGTGCTGTCTCTGTTGGAGAAGTCGTTGATATTAATGTTACATGTCAAGATGATGAAAAAACACAAGTTAAATATCAATTAAACCTTACTGATGTACAAGTTACTTTTCCAGAAGGACATAGTAACAAAGTTATGCTAACTGATAATTTAGGTGTTATAATGAAATATCCATCATTTGATAGATTTGTGGAAAACCAATTTGCACAAAAAGAAGTAAATGAGGATACAGTTATAGGAATTGTTGCTGAAAGTATAGATCAAATTTTTCAAGGAGAAGAGGTATTTGATGAATCTACCACTACTCCAAAGGAATTTGTTGAATTTGTAGAAAGTTTGACAACTCAACAACTAGAAAAACTACAAAAGTTCTTTGAGACATCTCCTAGACTAGAACATAAGTTTAAGGTTAAAAACCCAAATACTGACGTAGTGTCTGATTACACAATATCGGGATTACAGAGTTTTTTCGGATAGCCCTCTTTCATAATTCGTTGGAGGGGTATTACAAGACTAACTTTGCTTTGATGCAACATCATAAATATAGTTTGAGTGAAATTGAAAATATGATGCCATTTGAGAGACAAGTTTACGTATCTCTCTTACAACAGTATATGGAACAACTTAAACAAGAACAAAAACAACAACAATAATGGCAGCAGGAACAGTTGGTTATAGCGATACTAGGGGTAATAAAGATTACACTAGTATGATTGCAAGTCAAATTGGAAGACGTCTTAAAGAAGCTTCCAATATGGCGTCAAATGAACGTGCCTATGCATCAAAACAAGCAGAAGCGGGTGGAACATCATTAGAAGAAGCAGGAATAGGTAAAGGATATTTTTTCGGAAGAGCCCTTGGTTCAAGATTTGGCGGAGACAGAATTGCCAGAACTAAGGGCAGAATGGGCATGGGTGGTGCTGGAACCAACCCTGCTACAAATTATAAAGAAAGATTTCGTGGTGGATTTGATTATAATGTAACTAATCAGTCTATAACTGATGTTGCACCTTTATCAAATGCACTTGTTACTGGACTTCGTGGTGTAGAAGAAGGATTGAGTGACGTTGCAGGAGCAATACAAAGACAGGGAACAGTATTAAATCAACTTTCTCAGTCACAAGCTGATATGGCGAAGGCAACCATGTTTAATGGTTACCTTTTTGCAATGTTTCAAAGTCAGCAGAAACGATCTCAAGGGAGAGCGAGTTTACGTAGAGAAGAAAGATCAATAGAACGTGGTGCATCTAGTCGTAGAATAGGAGGAGCATCATTTGGTGGAGCTGGTGGTGGTCGTGGAATGATCAACGTGACAGGAGGTAAAGCTGGTGGTGGTGCTGGACTTCTTGGTGGTTTGACTGCTTTTGATGCTGCTAATTTTGGAATAGGTCAGAGTATACGATCAGCATCAAAAAAAGCAACAACTTCTGGTAGAGCAATAAAGGCAGGACAAACTGGTATTAGAGCTGGTCTCTCAAATCCTCTAAAAGGTGCAAAAACACTTGGTGCAAGTATTGGCAAAAATTTAAACAAAATAACTCAAAATGCTGCAAAAATGTTTAAGATCCGACCAAATGCGGTAAGATCAGCATTTAAAACAGTAAACAAAGGAAAAGCAGCAGCTGCTGCTGATGCTGCTAGTGGTGGTTTTAGAGGAGCATATAAAGGCACTAAACCTCAAACTATGGATCCTTTTGATGCTCTCCTAGGAGATAAGGAATTCCTTTCTGGATTTGGTGATGGTCCTCAGTCTGCAAAGTTACGAAAAGAGATGCAGGAAATAGCAATGCAGTCTGCAGACCTTAGAGAATTAGATCAGATAAGGNAATTTNCTGAATTTGGNNNTGANGAGGCAGCTGATGGTGTGACTATGACTGTCAGATCTACTCCTGTAGGAGAGTCTGCAGCATTAGCAAAAAATATTTCACCAGAAGATGCTGCAAGACTAGCTCCTTATAGAATAGCATCTGCACAAGATGCGGGTGTAAAAGCAGTAGATATAGCATCAGATCAACTTGTTAAAAAAGGAATGAAACAAGGACTTAAGAGGGGTGGAGCAGTAACTAGAATGCTAGTTAAGAAGTTTGGTGCTGCTGGAGTTAGATCTGGTCTTAAAAAAATTCCAATTATTGCTGGTCTTGCTGGTGTTGCTTTTGGTATTCAACGTGCATTAGAAGGAGACTTCTTAGGAGCTGGTCTTGAAGTTACTTCTGGTATTCTTGGTGCTACTGGTGTTGGTGGTGGATTAGGTTTAGGTATTGATGGATTCTTACTTGCCAGAGATTTAGGAATGACCCCTATGGCGGAGGGTGGTATTGTTAAAGGAAGAAGAGGACTTGGATTACCAATGATGCTTGGTAATCGTTTGCCATCAGTAGTTGGAGAAGGTGGATCTGATGAAGCAGTTTTACCATTAAACAAGAAAACTTTCCTTAATTTTGGTCTTGGTTTTATGGATGCGATAAAGGATAAAAAGAGTGATTATGCCAAAATAACAGGAATGGGTGTTTTCTCTGGTATAGGAGATGCAGCAAGTGGTGGTTTATTTGAAAATATTGGAGGTGGAATATCAAACATAATTGATGGTGTAAAAGATATGTTTGGTAATTTTAAAGACAATTTTAAGGAAACATTTAATAATCTCAAAGAATCACTTGGAAATACATTTAATAATCTAAAACAGCAGTTTGGAGAAAAATTTAGTAATTTCAAAGACTCACTTGTGAGTAAATACAACAATTTTAAAGATTCAGTTGGAAATAAAATTAATAATGTTAAACAGTGGTGGAATAAAGATTCGTCAGACGGAAGTATGATTGATAATGCAAGATTTGGTGTTAAAAAATTCATAAACAGAGCATTTGGCAAAGATGATGCTAAGAATATGAAGGAATACAATCCTACAGAAGGTGTGACATATGGTTCATTACCTTCTGACTATAAAGAACAAGAAGCAAAATATTTCCAAACTGGAATGTATACTCCTAATGTAGAAAATAGTGGTATAAATGTTGTACCTGGTAATATGACTGGACATACAGTTATTACTAACAACTACTATGGCGGTGGATCAGGTGGTGGTGAAACAGAAACAGGTGAAGGTAACCCTTCTATGTCTGATCTAGGATTTGAAGGATTAGTAACAAATTACGCTCTGGCGACTAAGTAATTATGGCAGAACAGGATTTTCAAAATTCCACTGAATATAAGTTAAAGAAATTTACTATATCAAGAGGTGATGGTAGTAAAGAAACATCTTTACTTAATAGTGATATGATTGGTGCATTTTCATTTCATGAAAGTATTACTAATCCGTTTCTTGGAGCATCAGTTCTTATAAGTGATTCAAACGGTTTTATTAACACATTTCCTATTCAAGGTGGAGAAATTGTAAACATAGAGGTTTCAACAAGTTTTGATAAACAGGTAGGTGGAGGTCAACCGACAAGATATAAACTTAAAGTTTTTAAGATTGCAAGTAGAATTATAAAAAATAAACAACAAACATATACTTTGGTAATGGTGTCTGAGGAAGCTTTTACAAATGAAATTGTTAGACTTGAAAAACAATTATCAGGCAAACCAGATGAAATAGTGACAAAGTTACTTAGAGAAAGTTTAAAAACCAGTAAAGAAATTTTTGTAGAACCATGTAAATTTGCTGTAAAAATGTTGCCAGCAAAAAGAAGACCATTTGATGTTATAGCAGATATGACTAAGAGAAGTATATCTGGTAATGCAACATTTACAACTAAAAAAACAAAAACAAAAAAAGTAAAAAATGAAAGAGGAAGTGCATTTGATAGTCAAAAGACATCTGGAAAAGATAACGAAATAAAAGGAACTGCTGGATATTTCTTCTGGGAGTCACTTAGAGGATTTAATTTTTATTCAGTTGATGCATTATGCTCTCTTCCCAAACTTGATAGACAGGGTAATTATAAAGAAGGTACAGAAGAATTTCCTGCAAAAGATTTAAGATCCAAACCATGGGGTCCTTACAAAGAAGTTATTGCTAACAAAGATGATGGTGAAGATCAAAGAGGTGTAGTGAGTAATTTTAAGTTTGCTTCTGAAGTTGATGTACTACATTCACTGAGAAAAGGAAAATATTCATCTGTACTTGTATTTTTCAATATGAGCACAGGACAGTATGAGGAATATACTTACAAAATTCAAGCAAGTTATGATGCTATGTCACATCTAGGAGGTCAAGACTCGATATCTTTAATACCTACTAATCAAGAGGAATTATCTGAAACTCCATCAAGAGTTATGAGTGCAGTATTAGATCATGAAGCATGGTACAATGACCCAGACATTGCTGACCCAGATTCTGCAGCAACTGATAATCCATCAGAATATGCTGATTGGATAAAATATTATGCTTCACAAACTACTGCCAGATTTGACTTACTTCAAAATCAAACAGCTAAATTTACAATACCTGGTAATCCTCATGTATCTGCAGGAGATAAGGTAAACATTCTTATTCCAAATAAATTAGCAGATGAATTGAAAAAAGAAAAACCATTTGATGAAGAAACCAGTGGAGTTTACATGGTTAGAGAAGTATCACATTTGTATGATAAGATGACAGGAGGTAACGGAAACATGACAACTGTGCTACAATTGTTTAGAGATTCTTATGGAATGAGTGACTTGCAGTCAACTCGTGGGGAATAAATAATAATGTACATACTGTACGGAGGAAAACACAATGAAAACAATTGAAGACCATATTCAGCACGACAAAGAAATTCTTGCTGATCCTAAAACATCAGAACCCATGCGACATCACATTGAAGATGAGTTGCATGACTTAGAAGAGTATGTAGAACATCATAAGGCAGAGATTGAAAGTGGAGATCATCATGACCCTAATGTATTAGAGGTATTCTGTGATGTACACCCTGATGAACCTGAGTGTCTAATATATGACGATTAACTATGGATGAAGCGTTAGCACGTATCGCACCAAGCATGCGAATCGGAATGGATGGGTTTGCTTGGTGGGTAGGACAAATAGAGGCATCTTCTGCTCTCGAAAAAAATAATAAAGGTGGTTACAGATATAAAGTAGCGATTGTGGGTGAACACCCTAAATCAAGAGAAATCGTTCCCACTAAAGATTTGCCATGGGCTAACGTAATGATGCCTGTCAATCAACCATTTTCACCTGGCAATATAACTGGTGCTGCTGCTCAGTTAACGCCAGGTTGTTGGGTGGTTGGTTTTTATTTGGATACTGATAGACAAAAACCTATAATCATGGGTTCTATCGGACAAACACCAGGTTCTACAGTCGAGAAGAATACAATACAGCAAGACGATCCTGATTCAAGATTTGCAACTGGTGATCGTACTGCCCCATTTGAAATAGACCCTAAAACAGACGGTGATCCAAGTAAAAGTGATAAATCTAAACAAAATGGAGGTCCTAGTGATGGAACTCTCCTTGAAAAGAAAGACGGAACAAAGGAGGAACGAGTAGACTCTGGTATTATGAAGGAGAACATCAAAGATGAGAATTGGTGTCAAGATGTTGGGCAGAAATGTGAAGATGATGATCTAAAAGGACAAATGAAGGGAATTATGGGAAATTTCCTTGCAGATATTCAAGCTAGTGATGGTAACATTGGTAACTACTATGTTAGTAAGTATACAGGAGGACTTTATAGTGCACCAGGAGTAGCAAGAGGTTATGTAAATAAAGCAATTTATGTTACACGTGAATTTCTTGCAAGATTAAAAGGATATGTTATTTCATTACTACAAAAAGGAGTCAACAAATTAGTTAAAGCAATATTACGTCCTGATGAGAAAGGAAATGCTCTTACTCCAGTTACAGAATGGTTTAATGGACTCCTAAAAAATCTTGGATGTAAGATGGAAGATCTTGGTGAGCAATTAGCAGAATGGTTGACAAATCTTCTAATGAACTATATCAATCAGATTTATCGTGCTGCTGCATGTCAACTTGATGAGTTAGTAAACGGAATTATCTCTAAAATCTATCAGTTAATGAATCAACTGTTACAAGATATTTTAGGTCCTCTACAAGATATTCTAGGTGCTATCGCTGCTCCACTTAACATGATCGGTAATGCAATCAACTATATTTTGAAACTTTTAGGAATTTCATGTACTGGTGTTGATACAACATGTGATGGAGATAAGAAAGTATGCACAGACGGAGCAAAAGAAGGAGATGATGATGGAGATTTCTTAGATGGATTACTAGAAAGTATTGATAATCTATTTGGTGACACTCCTGCTGATTATACACAATATGTTTGTGATGAAGCATATACTGGTAAACCACTAGAAATTACAACAGTTGGATTTGCTGGTGGAGTTCCAAAGATTGGTACAGATACAAGTGCACCAAAAATTATATACGATATTAATGATATTGAAGTTAAAGAAGGTGATTTAGCAGTATTTACAGTAACTAGATCTGGATCTACTGAAGTAGCATCATCTGTAAAAATTAAAACACTTGGAAATCAAGGAAGTGCAACTGCTGGAAAAGACTATCTTGAGGTAGAAGATATATTAGGATTTACACCAGGTGAAAGTGAAAAAATAATTGAAGTTCAAACATTAATTGATAATGAAACTGATGATAATGAAAGTTTCTTTGTCAAGATGACAAATAACTCTCCTGATCGTGGTGGTAAGTATGATATTAAATTTAAGAAAAATATTGGTAAATGTACAATATCTGAACGTGATTTGAAAGAATCATATGATCCCTACACTCCTACTGACATAGATCCATTTGAACCTATAGAAATACCTGATCCAGATGGCACTCCAACTGGAGAAACTGCTCCAGATGATGGAACTCCAACATATCAAGTTGTTGCGAACAGAACCACATGCCCAGAAGATGAGTTTATTATATACACCATTACAACAACAAATATTCCAAATGGAAATATATTATACTATACTTTATCTGGTGAAGGCATTACAAATTCAGACATTGTTGGACAGAAATTGACTGGAGAATTTGTAATTCAAGATAATGAAGCGTTAGTTACTGTTGGTATTAGAGAGGATTCTACTATAGAAGATGAAGAAACATTGACATTTACTATAAATGGAACTGGTGCATTTGTAGATGTTCTTATTACTGCACCTGACGATCAAAGTATAGGTGATAGTGACATAGGAGTTGGAGATGATACATCAACTGTATTCCAGAAATTTAGGCAACCTATTGTAAACTCAAATAACGTTATAACAGATGGTTCTGGAGGAATCATAGAAATTCCTGTAGATAATACTGGTGATGCATACGCAGAACCCCCAGTTGTTTTTGTTTCTGGTGAAGGTGTTGGTGCTACTGCATCAGCATTATTAGATGATAATGGATTTGTGACAGAAATTAGAATTCAATCATCTGGTTTTGGTTATAAAAAGAATCTTGCTGTAGATAAAAATGTCAGATGTATTATTGATGCATTTACTATTCTTAGTCCTGGCATAGGTTATCAGAGTGCTCCACAGATGTATATTAATGGAGAACTAGGAGTTGCCGAAGCAGTTGTTGAAAATGGATTTGTAATAGGGGCACGTGTATTGAACAGAACATTAAATTTTGAAAAGTTTCCTAGAATAGAACTTGTTGGTGGAGGAGGATATGGTGCTAGATTACTTCCATCATTAGTATGTTTAGATACAGCAGCACTTACTACAGTTGGTGCTACTAAGATTGGTACTGGTCGCTACGTTGATTGCCCATGACAATACAATTTCCCGCATCCACATATCCAGATAGTATCTTCACCCAGACTACTCCTGACCAAACACAGTCTCTTGATGATAGTCCTACTTTTAATGTTTTATTGAAGGGATATAAAACTAGATCCATGATGTATGAAAGGTTATTGCCTGATAATACAGGTGGTGCGTTAAGAATACAAGGACCTAGAGGTGGTAATACTGCATTTATCATGGATAATAATGGTAGTATTAAAATAAAGACAGGACCTAAAAATACAAATATTGCTGGTAGTGGAATTCTTGGCATTAAAACTCAAGGACAACAACAATTACATGAAGGTAGATCAAATTTACAGTACAATGTTGGTGGTAGTGAAAATGAAGGTCAAGCACTAAACATTTTAGCGTATGGTGATGTTGTAGAAGAAGTTAAAGGTGCTACACGTTATTTAAAAGCGACTAAAATTTACTTACAGGCAACAGATGAGTTCATTATAAAAGGACAAAATATAAAAATTCAAGCGGGTGCAGAACTTTTAATGTCTGCTACAAGTTTTAAAACTGCACAGATTAATAAGAAAGAAATTACAGTNGGACAGGANATGAAATTTGGTGCAGGAGAATCTTCTGACATTAAATTTGATCCAAGGTCATCCACAAACATAGTTTCAGCGGGTTGTATCAACCATAAAGTTGCTGGTGATTATGCTTTAAGAGCGATAGGAAACATACACATAGGGGCATTAGGTGGTGCTGGTTTGCTAATAAAAGATAGAACAGTAGGAATGAAACTTACTACTCAAACCAAATTTAGTGCAGGAGGAATTACTGAAACAAAATTAGTTGGAACTGCAAAAACTTTAGTATCAGGAAAAGCAGGAGTAGAAATAGATACAGAAGCAGAATTTAAAGCAAAAGGAAAAGCTGGTGCTACCATGGAGTCTACAGGAAAAGCATTGGTAAAATCAGAAACAGGTGAGGCTAAATTACAAGGTAATCAAGCTACTGTATCAGCAACTACTAATGTAACTATATCTGGTCAGGCAATATACTTAAATTAGTTTTTCTTATATGTCTCATAAGATTTACTGTGTTAAGGTTCGGTAAAAAACTTGACAAATTTAGATTAAGTAGTATAATATACCATATGAATAACCGAATGACTCAATTACTCTCGCTAGGTTGTTTATTATTCTATAGAAATAAATTAAATGTTTAAAACAATTATCGCAGTAGCAGCAGTCTCTGCATTCTCAGCACCTGTATTAGCAGGTCCTTACGTCGGTGTTGACACAAAATCAAAGTGGACAGGTTCTGACTACTCTTCAACCGAATTTGAAGCAAGCATCGGTTACGAAGGTAAAGTTGGTACTACTAAGTACTTTGTAGAAGGTGGTCCTGTTACAACAGTAGCAGATGGTGGAGAAGCAGAAACAGAATACTTCCTTGCTTCTGGTATAGGTTTCCCTCTTACAGATTCAGTTGGTGCTAAAGCATCCATCAAGTATGAATCAAATGAAGGTGGNGACAACAAGTACGAAGTTAAAACTGGACTAAAGTACAAGTTCTAACTTTATAATAAACGCAAACGTTCTTAGACCTCTACATAGTAGGGGTCTTTTTTATGTCAGGAAATAAAAATTAAGAACAGTTTAAATGTAGTTTATGATACAGATATTCTTTATAATATAATAAGGTTTATCTAGAAAAACTATGAAAGCATTAGCAGTTGCCCTGCTCGGTCTATTCGCACTGACCCCTGTAGCAGAAGCAAAAACAAGATTGAGTGGTGCAGGAGCATCATTTCCATCTAAGATCTATACTCGTTGGTTCTCAGACGTAGCAAAATCTGGTGGAGCAAGAGTAAACTATCAGGCAGTTGGTTCTGGTAGTGGAAGAAAAGCATTTATTGACCAGACAGTAAACTTTGGTGCATCTGATGATCCTATGAAACAAAAGGACATAGACAAAGTAACAAGAGGTTTAGTTCAAATTCCTATGACAGGTGGAACTATTGCATTTGGTTATAACAATCCTGGTTGTGATCTAAAACTTACACAACAACAGGCAGTTGAAGTTGCAATGGGTATGATTGATAACTGGAAGGAACTTGGTTGTGATGACCAGAAGTTAACTTGGGCACATCGTTCAGATGGTTCTGGAACAACTAAGGCATTTACAAATAGTATGCAAGCATTNTCTCCCACTATGGACANTAGGCACAGGTAAATCTGTNGCNTGGNNANNNGGAGTTGGTGGTAAGGGTAATGCTGGTGTTGCTGGTGTTATTAAGAATACACCTGGTGCTATCGGTTATGTGAATCAATCTTATATTGATGATGTTGTAAGACCAGCAGCATTACAAAACTTGAATGGTGACTTTGTAAAACCATCTGTTGAAGCAGGAGCAAAGGCACTTAATGGTATTGAACTTGATGAGAATCTTGCAGGAACCAATCCAAATCCAACAGCAGAAGGAGCATATCCTATTGCTACATTGACTTGGATACTTGCATATGAAGAAGGCAATGGTAAAAATACCAAAGCAATCAAGACAACTCTATCAACTCTATTGAGTGACGAGTATCAAGATAAAGCAGGTAAGTTAGGATTCGTTCCTTTGAAGGGTGAGATTCTTGAAAAGTCTCGTGCTGCTGTTGAAAGAATAGGTAAGTGATATATAGTTATGATATCGTGATAATTTGTGATGAATCGTAAAGCAAAATCAATATTAAAGATAGCAGTTCCAATTGTCATTGTGATGCAGTTGACTGCTATCATTTTTTCATTAAATAAGGAGAAAGCACTTTCTTGTAAAGCAGTTGGTGATTATTTTGTGTGCAAACAAATAAAACTAAAGTGATGGAACCAATAAGAGTAAGATGTAGGTCCTGTGGTAAGGAAGTAGAATCACGTAGTGGGAAGACAATAAGTTGTGGTTGTTCAAACATGGTGACTATCTCTGGTGATGTCATATCAGCAGTTGATATGGCAAAGGTTGTCATGCTAAACACCTCTTCCCGTAAAGAAAAAACAGGTCTAACTACAGAGCAACTTGCATGGCAAGAGTCCAGAAGAAATAGAAAAGTAAGAAAATTGGATTTTGAAATAAGATAAATAATTTGACTTGGACATAGAACTCACGGTATTTTGGTGAGGAAGTCATAAGGGAAAATTTTTTTACTAGTATGGATGATATCCAGAAAGAACTCCAACAAGTTCACAAAAAGTTAGAAGATATAGAAAAAAAGCAAGAAATGTTAAAACGGATACAGGATTTGGATAGATTGCGTGAGCAAAACCAAGCAAAGCGTCCGACTGGACATTCTACTAATACCTGATATAATAGATAATAATTAAAAGTCAGTCATGATTAGAACTTTAATTCAAGAATTTCCAGTTACAACTGTAACGAAGAAACCCACAAATGATTCTTACACCAAAGAAGAAGTTGATGTACTGATTGATGCTGCTGTTGAAAGAGCAGTAGCTGAAGCAAGAAAGATTGATGAAGAGTCAATGGCAAAGCATAATCGTGATGCTACTGTCATCAGTATGATACTTGGATTTACTACACTTGCTTTGTTTGTAGATGGTTTACTTAGAATGTTAGGTATCATTCCACCATTTATGCATCTTGATGTTAATATTCTTGACAAAATAGAAACTGATATTATAGATAAGATAAAACAAGTCCCTATTCAGAGATTATTCCAATCAGGTTTTAGATGAACGACATTTGGGTTTTTGTATACCTCATGGGTTTTGCTGCTGTGTTTGGTATGACATGTGTATACATGTTTATGATGATGAGATCAACCTTGAACTCTTTTGATAAGACACCAGTAAAATCATATGAAGATGCGATGAGAGCATATAAAGTACCTGCTCCACATCCAGAGATGGAGGGAGTGAAGTATGGTGAAGAGTTGATGGTATTTAACCCAGAAGAGCATGATGATGAAGATGAAGATGATGGGGATATTGTAGTCAGAACTTGACAGAAGACGGAGAACCTTTTATAATGGTTTCGTAAACCGTTATAGAGCGATGACTCTCACTACTAAATTTAGAAAAGACATAAGCACTCTCCGTGCTGCAGCAAACAGAGAAATTTATTTGGATGTTAAATATCCGAAGCTATATAAAAAGGTAAAAAGATATTACGAAGGATTACAATATATCGATTTAAACGGAGAAGATCCTGACGCAGACTACAATGCTGTGGTAGAATGTCTTATAGAGGACTTAAAACTATGATTGAAGTATTACTACAACATGAACCATATAGATACGTTCGAAAGGAAGAACTCCTAGAGAATGGTCAACCTGACTACCGCATTCAAAAGTGGGATAACCATAATGGATATAGGGACATGTATCTTTGTGATAACTATATGCAGATGCAGACTGCCATGGATGATTTTGAATACACCAAATGGTTAGACCCTGCAGGTGTTCCATGTTATATAAAAGATGACTAAAGAGAATAGACCTTGGGGTTGGTATGATGTAATCAACGAAGGAGCAAGGTATAAAGTTAAGTGTATTGAAGTTGCTGCAGGATCAAGTTTGTCTCTACAAAGACATACCCATCGTGCAGAGCATTGGGTTGTTGTTGAAGGCACAGCACTCGTATACATAGAGGGTAAAAAACAATTAATACATGAAAATCAAAGCACCTACATTCCTGTGGGTGCTAAACACAGATTATCAAATCCTGGTAAGATACCTTTAAAAATCATAGAGGTTCAGAGCGGTCCTTATCTTGAAGAGGATGACATTGAAAGATTTGATGATGAATATGGTAGAGTTTAATTTATGAAAAGAGTTCTTATTACAGGTGGTGCAGGTTTTATAGCACACCATTTAATTGGTCACATATTAGAGACCACAGATTGGGAAATTATAACACTAGATCGTCTTGATTATAGTGGTAATTTAAATCGCTTACATGATTTAATGATTTCTTTTATGCCTGAAACAAAAAGAAGAGTTAAGATTGTTCATCATGATTTAAAGGCAGAATTAAATCCTTTGGTTAGAAGCGAGATAGGAGATGTAGATTACATATTACATCTTGCAGCAGGGTCACATGTTGACCGAAGTATTGATTATCCAATGGAATTTGTATTGGATAATGTTGTAGGAACATGNAANTATNCTTGANTTTGCNNGANNNCAANNNAACNTNGAAANNTTTGTATANTTNAGCACTGATGAANTATTTGGNCCTGCNCCAAANGGNATNAANTANAAAGANNATGANAGATANAATTCNACAAACCCATACAGTGCNACAAAGGCAGGTGNAGAAGANTTNGCAGTTGCNTNTNAGAATACNTATNNNNTACCAATNTNNATNACNCATACNATGAATGTNTTTGGTGAGCGTCAGCATCCTGANAAATNNATTCCAATGNNNATNNNNAANGNNAGAGATGGNGNNNTNGTNACNATACANAGTGATTCAACAAGAACNATACCNGGTTCAAGACANTANATNCATGCNNNAGATGTNTCATCNGCNGTNNTNTTNTTANTNAATNANNNNGGAACATTTGAACCAACTTGGGGTNNTGCAAANTGNCCNAAGTTNAANATNGTAGGTTCTGAAGAATTAAANAACTTANAANTNGCACANATNATTGCNGAAGCACANGNNAAAGAANTNAAATATGANTTAGTTGATTTTCATTCANCAAGACCNGGNCANGANTTGNGNTATGCNCTTGATGGTGATCAAAGATGAAANANNTNGGATGGGAACCTGCTAAATCTGTTCGAGAAAGGATTGCTGAAGTTACAAAGTGGACTCTTGCAAATAGACGTTGGATTCGAATTTAGGAGAAAAACATGAAAACAGCATTAGTATTAGGTGCAGGTGGCTTCATTGGAAGTCACATGGTTAAGAGATTACGAAAAGATGGGTATTGGGTTCGAGGTGTAGATTTAAAAGCACCTGAGTTCTCTGAGACAGAAGCAAACGAATTTGTATATGGTGATCTTCGTGACGAAAATTTTGTTCGTCGTGTATTACATTACAAAGGAGAGCAAGGTAATTTCTATAATGAAATACCATATAAGATGATCGAACCTTTTGATGAGATATATCAGTTTGCTGCTGACATGGGTGGTGCAGGTTTTGTATTTACTGGTGACAATGATGCAGACATTATGCACAATTCAGTATCAATCAATCTAAATGTGTTAGAAGAGCAGAGAAAGTTTAATGAAAGTTATGATGTTAATAAAACAAAAATATTTTACTCTGGTTCAGCATGTATGTATCCAGAGCATAATCAATTAGATCCTGATAATCCTGACTGTCGTGAAGAATCCGCTTACCCTGCTGACCCTGACTCCGAATATGGATGGGAAAAACTCTTCTC
>FUFK010073486.1_pt1 | contig 23752 bp, 29 predicted proteins | sample 1021851 | NCBI WGS metagenome assembly FUFK01 (sample SAMEA51879418, study PRJEB19060) | metagenome | reverse complement strand
TCATTTAGTTAAAAAATAATTAAGCATGACCAAAAGGACTATTAGGATCTTGAGCCATTTGTTCTCTTTTTAATATTTCTGCTTCACTCATTATATTATCTTCATCACTACTACTGGATGATTCTAATACTTTAATTTTTTCTTTTAATTTTTCATTTTCATCTTTTAGTGATTCAACCATGTTTGTTAAATCACAAATAATACTGTAAAACATTTCTCTTGTTTTTTTAAGAGAAGGCATATCAATCTATATTTATAACGGAGCATATCTTTAAATATCTAAATTACTTATATTTGAGTAAATTACTTATATATGAGTAATGTAATAAATTTGATTTATTTAAAAGTATAAACAATATAATTAGTAGAATGGAAATACAAGGATACCCAAATTATATCGTATATGAAGATGGTAGAATACAGAATAAAAAAACAAAACGATTTTTAAAACAATATCCAGATAAAAATGGTTATTTAGTAACACAACTATATAATGATGGTAAGTGTAAAACACAAAGATGTCATAGAATAGTAGCAAATCATTATATACCAAATCCAGACAATTTACCAGATGTAGATCACATAAATAGAAACCCAACAAATAATCATGTATCTAATTTAAGATGGTGTAGTAGAGTAGATAATTTACAAAATAAAGGTAAATATAAGAATAATAAACTTAATATAAAACATATATCAGCACATAGTCAAGGAGGATATATATTTTATAAAAGGACAAATAATAAAAAACATCAAAAATATTTTAGAACATTACAAGAAGCAATTGATTATAAAAAGTATTACTTAGAAAGATCCTTGTGAGCTTTACCCACGCTCATACCCTTTCTCATGCGACTCATCATTTTCATGCGATGGCTCTTCATATCTGCTTTGCTCATACCTTCTTTTTCCATTTTCATCATGTGCTTTTTAAGATCAGCCTTTTGCTTATCGCTCATTTTTCCTCCACGAGAAGTAGGTTTAGGAGCAGTTACAGATTTCTCTTTGGGTTTATCATCTCCATAGTGTCCGGGCATTTTATAATACCCATTAGAAAAAAAAACAAATAAAAAAATATACTTAATTATTATAAATGGCGGAAGAAGGCTACATACAAAGCGAACTCTTTGAAGCTAATCGTTTAAGATCACAAGAATCACTATCCGGTAATAATTCTAATCCCGCTCAATGGACGAATGTTTTATCGAATACTTATAGTCTTGAACCCGGCGATAAAGTTTCTATGTATAGTGGATTTATTAGTGAAAAAGGAGCATCAGCAGTTAAAACAATTGAAATTAAAGGAGAAAGTCTTGGAAAAACAAGAGATTTTTCTTATGTTACACAAGATATCAATAAAGATACATTAACTAATTTAAAATTAGATATCACAACAAATCCGCAAAATGAAACTATTGAATTAAAAGATAATGAGGTTAATTTAATTATTGGATATTACAAGACTACTGATGGAACGGGCTATCTAACTCTTCCAAGAACTAAACTCGGTGGAGTGTTTGAAGATACATGGAAAGATAGTAGTGGTGATGCTGTTAATAATGGGGACCCAAGTAATATTCCTTTTAGTTTTGTAGATAAAGGTAATGCTACTTTAAATGGTAATACACACGATGATCTTACAGATGGTCCTTCAGAAACCGGATATTTAAAACCTTGTATTGGATATGAAGATTATATTAAAGCAGACCATTACATTAATCCTTATAATAAGTTAATGTATGTGAGAAATGATAATAGTAAGTATACTCTTTTCGCCGCTGATTTCGCACAATTAGGAAAACAAGATCAAGCTTATGGAAAGATATATGATGACGTTGGTTTTGATGAACCAACTGATGGATTTACAGTTGCTCCGGAATTTAAAAGATATTATCCTTATCGTGAAAAGGTAACACTTACAGTTCCCAAAGGTTTTAACTCCGCCCAATTTATAAGTGATGAATTATCAAGACAATTAAGAAAAATTGATAGTCAAGAGTTCCTTACTTTGCATCCTAACACAGCGGGTCCCATAGATCAAGGGTCAGCCGCTCCTATGAAAATTACAACAAGTATAGAAGCAACTACATATAAGACTTTTAATTGTTTTGATCCTATTATCGCTCAAACATGGGATCAAACAGAACCCGGACAAGCCAACCTTCTTATACAAGCGGGAACTCCCGTTGATACAAGTTTAACGAACACTTGGTATAATAACTTCCAGACTGTTGCTTGGAAACGTCCCGAGTTATATATTAAAGGTTATGAAATCAATTTAAATGGTGTTGTAGTTCCAACCTTATCAGATTACAAAGCATTTGATAATCAACTTGGAGATACCGCTGTGAATGTTAGATATGATCCCGATTTATATCCGTTTTTTTCGCTTGATGATTACTCTAAAGTTGAGATATTTACTGTTACACCCGCTACAACTCCTTTACCAGTTGAAATCACCGCAGTAACTTTATTTAATACCGGAGACTTTGAGGCTGAACCAGTCATTAGATTAGATATAGACGGAACAACTGATGCAACAACACCTATTAGTGATGATAGTGATGTAATCATAAGATTTTATCCAAAAGAACCAACAAGTATTAATGATGGGATTAAAGGTTCATTTTTAAGACAAGATTTTAATTATTCATTAACAGAAGACCAAGAACCTATAAGAACTAATATACCTTATACACGTGAAAATTTATTAAAACTAAAAGAATTTATTAACGCTCAAGAACTCTACCCGGAAATATGGGAGAGTTGGAATGGTCGTGCGTATGATAGTTCTTTAACTCCCCCAGCTGATCCAACTATAACTTATGGTGATGGTGTTAATTACTATAATCGCCATACAATTGATAATACTCGGTTTTTACATATCAATCGTCATAAAAATCTATTTACTTGTGAAATAGATACAGCCGGTAAAACTGAATTAGAATTAACAGATATCACAAGTTTAGGATCATCTTGTTATAGAGAAGCATTTGCGGGAAATACAATCACGGCAAGTATACGTATGAGTGGATTATTACTAATGTATTATAATGGAAAAGATAGAGATGTATTTTATGATAATCCCGACTTTTTAGCAAATAAACTTACTTATGGTTGTTTTTCTAAAGAAACATTTACACCCGTAAATGGATCACCAACAGATTATATTAATATTCATTGTGAAGTCACAACTAATATGAGTAATACTGATGATCTGCTTGGCCCACCCTTTTTAGATGTTCCAACTACTTATTCATCAACTACTCCGGGTAGTGGAAATCCAGCAAAGATAGAACAATATAGAAAAATTGGTTATGATCTTCACTTTACGGCTGCGGGTAATCCCGCTATTGCTCTTTTTAGTGCGGACACAACCAACGCCAATTATTATGGAAGGACAGCCGGTTCACGTGGTTTACTCTTGAATGATTTTGGGGGTGGTGGTGTTGATTACGGATATACAAGCGGACAGACAGCTAATACAAGTGCTACTAAAAAATATCATGGTCCTTTAACAGATATAGACGAGGGTACTTACGGAACTTATGACGGAGGACAACCACCGGAAGGAGTTCATGGAGCATTTTGTAGAAGATATGTTGGTGCGGATAATCCAACAATTAATTGGGATGGTGAAAACTTTTCTATAAGTCAATTACATACACCACTTAATTTAGGAAGTCGTATTGCTGATGGTGGAACATATTTAAATTATTTATTAAATAGTTCGGGTACTCCCGTCCAAGGGGCTGATGTTGATTATGCCTATTTGAAAGAGAATGTCCCAACAGATGCATCATCAGTTGTATATAAAATAAATCCTTTACAAGATATTAATGAGTTTTGTCCCGCATTAGTTCCTTATCAAGTACAACAAATAGTATGGACGAGAAATGGTACAACCGCAGACGGGGAATCATCAACTCAATATAGTGATTTTAATAAATGTTATGAACCTTATACTGTCTATGATAGTAAATCCGGTATATTCTTTGAAGATATGGGTTTTGATGAAGATACATGGGATAGTGGTTTATGGGGTATTATGGGTTTTACTTATGAACAGTTTAATAGCACAACTAATAATAGAGGAGTAACTATAAATGATACAAATATAACTAATCTTAAATATCCAACAACCAACGCAGAAGTTGTGATTGGTGATACAAAATTATGGAAAACAAATGATGTAGGTGTTCCTTTATTTTCACAACAAGTCCCGCAACCATTTCATTTATGGAACTATGCTCCTACGGGTGCTCTTGCTTTTTATGGATCAACTACATTTGCCGATAAATTAGTCTTACCGCCTATTAATGTGAAAACACAAAGTATCTCACTTGTGGCTCAAAGATTTCCAACAAGTATGATTAAAGGATATTATACTATCAGAAGTGATATTATCCCACAAAGTATTTTTGTAGGAGGTAGAAGTAACATCACAAATATGCCGATTGTAGGAATAGTTAATAAAGAGAACCCCCAAGCTGATTATTTCTTTGGTGGAGAAAGTCTTGAATTTACCATAGGGAAACCAACTAAATTATCCAGTATTACAGTTTCTATTCATGATCCCGATGGTTCCTACGCAAATGTAAATAATAGTAGTAGTATCATTTTTAAAATTCAACGCCAAATAAAGACATCTTTTAATGTTATCCAAGATATCTTATCCAAAAATAAAGCAAAAATTTGATTATAGATTAAAATGTTATATACTTATATAAAATGAGTAAGAAGGTAGTTAAGGTAAAACCTATGTGGGAACTCACAGTTAACGGTGTAAAAACAGAGAAACCCATATGGGAAATGAGTAAAGAAGAACGCGATGCACTTGATGATGGTTGGAAAGATGAAAAAGGGAGAAGTCATCTTGTAGTAGAACACATGAACAAAATACGAGATGATAAAGAATATCGTAGAGAGTGGCATAAGCAGAGAAAGATAAAACAAAAAGAACAAGCTAAAGTGACTAAAGAAAACTTTAAGAAGAGATAAATCCCGATTGAATTAATAAGTCATATTTTTCTGTATGTTTCGTTTTAAAATGATCTAGTTTATCTAATTTTTTATAATAATAATAAGAGTTTTTGGCTCTCATTAATGGTTTATTTTTTTCATAGTTTTCTTTTCTTTTCTCTTTATTTTTTTCATAATGTAATCTTGCTCTTTCACGGTTAGATTTCACATATTCCGGATCATGCTTTTTAATATTATGATATCTATCACTATAATATTTTAATTTCTTTTTATGATTATCAACAAGAGTTTGGATAAATTCATCGGTTAAATCCATATTTATATATATAACATAGATAATATTTAAGTATTGAACGAATTATAAATTTTACCCATATATACGCAATTTACCCATATATACGCAATCCAATATTTTAAGTTTTTGTAAAAAGTGTTGAGGATGAATATTATTTTGTAGAAGGGTTTTCTGAAAAATTTGATTTTATGGATTACCCATATATACGCAATTTACCCATATATACGTAAAATACTTAAAAAATAAAATCTATGCTATATTATAATATGGATAAAATTGAAATTGATATGTATGTCGCTAAATTTAGAAAAGAAATGAACTTTCATACTAAAAAACAAGAATACGATTTTAAAACTAAAATGAATACTTACGCTAAAAGAGATACTTTTAATATAACTTATGAATTATTTAAGTTATGTATAGAAAAAGATAAACAATTAGAAAATAGACCCAATACACAAGTAGAAGTTATTGAAGAAGTAAAAACTAAATCTCAAAAAGATATTTTACTTGATTACCAAAAACAAATAGAGGAAATGCCTACTAAATATACGAAACCAACAGATATGCAAGAGTTTCATGATGTAGTTGATAAATTAAATAGTGAATTGACTGATATGACTGAACAAATACATTATGACCATAATGCTTTTCTGAATGAAGAAATAAATTATCACGATGATGATTTTGCTTTACATGAGGATGTTAGTTGTTTACTAGAGGATACACAAGATAAAATTATTAATAAAATTGGTATAGCTGTTGATGATTGGAATTATTGGGGAACTAATATTAAAAAAAATAAACTTATCTATTCACCTCAATCTTATGAAGAATATATGGTAAGCATAGATCAATTTATTAAATCTAATCCCGGAGTTGATAGTAAACTTATGATAAATTTTAAAAATGAACTTTTACAAAATAGACAGTTAAATCAATTACTAAAATCTTTTAAAGGCTAATGTATGGACGATATTGAGTGTTTATTAGTTGCGATAGCTATATTTTATATTTATATTTATATTAATCTTTTAAGGTTGGTGTATCAGTAATACCATCTAAAAATGCTTTTTCATCATTATCTATAAATGGTATATCAATAAGTCCTTTTAAAATATCAATGACACCTTGTTCTAAAGATGGCATATCTTTTTGTTTAAATCTATCTTTATTAATTGTATTTGAATTATGTACAAGACATATCATAATTTTATTAACATCACTTATAAAGACATCTTTTTTATTGATTCCATGAAATAGATTTCTACCTTCCCCTTGTGAATTTTTCATAAACTTATTTGTTGAATGAAACCATTTTTTTTCAAAGAGTAATGTAGCCTCGTGTATCATATGTATTTTATCCCCACAATCTATTGCGGTTAATTTAAAACTATCATTCATATAACAAAAAATCATTTTATCAGAACCCACGCATCTACATCTATTTTCTTTAAGTAGTTGATAATTATATAAAATACAATCTTTACGATATAGATCATCTGTATCCATGAACTGGATATATTTTGTTTTACAAGTCTTTACTAATCTATTCCTTTTTTCACCGATAGTTGCTCGTTTATTATATATATTATGAATCACTTTGATAGGATGCAAAAATTGTCTCAGTTGTGAGATGTCCTTTATAAAAGGTTCACTACTTCTACATTCATCAATAATAACAGTTAATTTATTGTGAGGATATGTTTGTGATTTAATATTATGTGCTGTTAATCCTAAAAATTCATGGCGTTTGTATACGGGGATACCTATTGTTATTTCATCCATATAATTTATGATATATTTTAATTTATTTATATATACATAAATGCCCGTATTAATTAAATTAGAACCATCTAAGAATCCTAAAAAGAAATGGAATGCTGTATTCCGTATGCCTAAAAATAAGTTTAAAACTGTATCCTTTGGTGATCCAAATAGAGAAGATTATTTAGCTCATAAAGATGTTGAACGTAGAGAAAGATATCTTAAAAGGCACGCACGAGATCTAAAAACAAATGATCCATTAAGACCGGGCTATCTCGCTTACTACATCACTTGGTCGGGGTTTCCACAAGAAGGGAAACCAACAACAAATAAAAAGAAATTAATTAAAATGTATAATGAAAAATTCTTTAAAAAGTAATCACCAAAACCATGAAGTTGATGGAGTTGGTGGTTCATCTTGTTTTATAGTTTCACTCTTTATTTCTTTTACAGTTCTTAATATAAAGAACTCTTTTTTTAGTTGTGATATATCTTGTTTAATATCGCTTACATCGTGTTGTAGACCTTTTAGAGACTTGGATATGTCTTCTAACAATTCTGCTCGTTTTTGCTTGATATTAGAATTCATGATATATAATTTATTGATATTATATTTATAAAATAATTTTTTTATTGAACTCTTGCTTGAGCGACTTGGGGGGCGGAAGGACCACCTCCTACCGCTACTTTTTCCATCGTTTCTTTTTGCTGTTGTACTTGTTCTTGTGCTTGGGCTTGTGCTTCTTTTTTCTTATCATCGTGATCAAATATTTCACCTATCGCATCAAGTCCACCACCAACTAAATCAAGAACACCACCTACTAATTCAGCGGGAGGGAAAAATACTCCAACAGTATCCGCAATCGCACCACCTATCTGTGTAATATTTCCCGCTTTTTCAAAACCATTATCACCAGCTATACCTCCCGCCTTAATATCTTGATAAATATTCATACCCGCAACAACATCACTACCTAACGCACCCGCACCTTTTCCTATTTTTTCAACAGCATCATCACTTAATCCAGTCATTTTTTTAAGACCATTATGTAACATAGAACCACTCTTACCCGCTCCATCTTCTCCTACTGTAACAGTTTCNTGTGCTTCTACTGTGGGTGCTGTTTCACTACTTCCGGTTGCCGGTGTTCCTTCGGGAGTTGCTGTTTCCGGTGGTGATTGTGTTGTGTTGGCGGGGTTTCTATCTACAGTCACTTCACCATTATCCCCTTGACCTATACGTAAATCACCATCAGCACCATCGGGGGCTTGTGCTCTTAATTGTGCGAGTCTGTTTTGTTTTGTAGCTCCTCTCTGTAAGTATTCTCTATAACTTGATAAACCTTCCCTAAATTTATTCGCACCAAGTAATCCTTCAACACCAGTCTGTACACCCATTAACGCTTCTTCTTCTTTTAACTGACTTTGGCGATTTTGTAAATCTTTGTGAATCTGTGTGATATTATTCGCAATTAATTGATTATGTTGTGATGCAGCCGCACTCATTTGCTCCCCAGCACGACTTCTCATATTTCCAGCCGCTATATCGTTAGTATCATTAATAAACATATCCATTTTTATAGTATGAATAATATAATATTACAATTATAAAATTATTAAACAAATATATTTAGATCAATCTGTAATAAATTATTATGAAAACGATGATCGCCACCCCAACTTCTCCGATATTTATTTCTATTTAATATATATTCTTTTGTTCTTTCATATCTTTCCTTATCATTATTTTTTTTGTATTGTATTCTATCTTCTCTTGATTGATATGCTTTATACTCATTTAAACAATTATCTGTATTATCAATCCAATATTGTTCCCTTTTCCTTAGATCTAAATCATTAATATCATTAAATGTTTCTAATGTGATAACTTCATAGTCATCATTAAATAGTTCTTTACAACCACATGTTTTAGACGATTTATGTTGTATAATTCTTGTATGTACGTTCCTTCTTGTAGATCCAATATAATTTCCTTGTTTCCCAGTTATTTTATATATAAATGCTTTTTTTAATCTTAATTGTTTACCTTCATAATGAGTTGGATATCTATTAACAGTATTATCTGTATTATCAATCCAATATTGCTCCCTTTTTAAAACATATATTTTATCGTCTGTTTCTATCTCTTCTAAAATAGTTACTTCATATTCACGATCAAAAAAATCTTTACAACTTGATTGTCTTGATGATTTATGAGCTGATATTCTTTCCTTTAATTTTGTTTTAGTAGATCCAACATAATTTCCAAGATCACAACTTATTTTATAAATTAAATATTTCATCTTATATTATATGATTGAATTATGTTTAAATAAAGACGAAATCGTTAATCATCATCGCCACCTTCCCATAAAACTTCACTAAAATTTCTTAATACTCTTGCGGGGTTACTCGTTAAATCTAAATACATGAACTGATATTTATCTTTATGAACTTCCTTATATAATCGCATGAAGTTTTCATCACCACCTACTAACGAGCCGTACTCTTCCATAATCTTAATTAGTTCTTTTTGATTTTGCTGACGACCAATTAAAACCGCTTGGGCGTTATTTCTAATCATACCACTCACCGCACGGAACGTCTGCGTAGCGATAACATACATATCAATATAATGCCTATAGCGAGTTGAAAAAAATGAGACAGCATTACTCTTACTAAAATCTTTTGTTAAGACATCATCTAATACGAGAGCAAACGTGGGGCGATCTTTTTTTTCCTCATATTGACTTTGTGATTGTTTTATTTCTTCAATAATACCATCTTCATAATGATCGCTACAATCGAAATGTTTGGATAATATTTTTCCTTTTGTATCACTACCAAGAGTTGTAGAGACTATTTTTACGATATCAAAACGGTCTTTATAAAACTGGGGATTACAAAAGAAGTTCACTAAAAGATTACTTTTCCCCGATCTCACGGAACCGATAATTAAACAAAGACTCGGCATCTGAGGAAGGTTCTCATGGATACCATCAAACTTCTCAGTTTCTATGACATCACGGACTTTTAGAATTTGGGGTGCTGATTTATCCATATATAATTTAAACATATTTTTTTATTGAATGAAAAACTTAATCATACATTCTGTTACAAGCGACTTCATATATTTCATCATTCATTTCCATACCAATAAAATTACGATTCATATTTTTACAAGCGACACCAGTAGAACCCGAACCCATAGTAGGATCTAAAACAACATCACCTTCTTTACTATAATATTTTAATATCCACTCCATTAATGCTACTGGCTTTTCTGTTGAATGTTTTCCCCTTGTTGATTTTATTTCTAACATACTATTTGGTAATGGTGGATTATATGCTGATGTTCTTACATTAGAAGGTCGGTCATCAGTTCTATTATCAAATCCATAAATATCGTTTGCTGGTTCTGGTTCTGGTTCTTGTTTCACAACTGAGACTGGTAAAGGGGGTTCATATTTTCCCATTTTTCCATCTACTCTTTTTACTCCAGCTCTATACAATCCACCCATTTCACCTTTATCACTACTTTTAACGAACTTATGTTTATGACTTGATAAATCATACAAAGGTAATTTTTCATAAAATACATATATCATCTCATGCTTTCTCATAGGCATCTTTTTAGCAGATAAAAAACCGGCGGGGGCTGACTTCACCCATACTAAATCATATCGAAACGGACACTTTTTAGGAGCACTTGAAATTAAATCAACACCGAATTTAGTTGTTGTCGTAAAAAATAAAGGAGTGTTTATTTTTTTAATTCTCATTATTTCAGTCCAAAATTTATCCATATCAATTTTTATATCCCACTTACAGCTAGTTTGGTTATATGGTAAATCACAAAAGATTAAATCAACTGATGCATCATCTAGATCTTTCATTAATTCTAAACAATCACCATGTAATAAAATACTCATTTATAATATACAAATATATTTTATTTAAAAACAATTTGCGTAAGGACCCGCCACTTCCCTCCAACTCAACTCTTTTTTTAAATTAGTTTTAACATCTTCATTATACTGCTTGATTTGNNNTTCTTGTTTCTTTTTTTCTTTACGCTTTTTACGAAGTGTTTCATATTGAACGATAGCTTCAAACTGAGCTTTTTGTAAATCTTCTTTTGATATTCCAATATTTTGATGGATCACCGGTGCGGGTTCTTCTTTAGGTTGTGATCTTTGTTTTAGTTTTTTTTCTACTTCTTCCATTTCTAACTCTTTTTTCTTTTCCATGAGTTCTTTNTATTTTTTCTCTTTTGCTTTTTGTTCTTCACGTTTGGCTTTATTTTTACCACTTTCCGCTCTTACTTTTAACATACGTTCCCTCATCGCTTGTCGCTGTTCATCAGTATAGTTTCTCTTTTTACGTGGTTTTCCATCTTTGTTCAGTTTAACTGGTTTTTCTTTTTGTTTCTTTACTGGTGCTTGCGGTTCCGCTATGGGATTCTCTACGACTTTTTCAATTGAAGGTGGTGTATCCGCCGNTTNATCTTCTACAATCTCTTTATCAAAAATACTTTCTACTTCTATGGGTTGTTTTTCTACGGCTAGATGCTCTACTGCTTTGCTAAGGGGTGAGGGTAAGTCCATATCCGGTTCATCAGTGCATACATGGGGAACACTTTCACTAACAAAATTTAACTGTAATTCTTGCGGAATACCTTCCATTATAATTAACAAAATATAAAAATTCACTTAATTAAATTTAGGTGAAAATACAAAGAGTAAGTTAATTTACATAATTTATAGAGAAAACATAATAATTATGATGGTTTTTGTCTAAAGTAGAGAACCACCACAGATGTTCCGGTAAGTGATTCTACGAACTGTTCATTTGAATACACAAAGGATATATCAAATGAAGATAAGTTCATTTCACTTGAATTATTTAGATCAAGGAAGATTAAGTTTTTAGGTTCGTGATATAGCCTTCCCGTTTCTACTTGTCCGTCAAAGCGGGGTAGATGAGCGATAATAGATGATTTATTACCCATCAAAGCATTTACAGACTGCTGGGTAAAGTTGTCTAATCTGATAAACATACTCCTTGTTGCTAAAAATTCGGGAGTAGTCGTGCTTGTAAATGTTCTACGAGTATGTGGATCACTACCGGTTCCATACACATAAGAATTAGTGGGACTTGCTCCTTCAAACCCAAGTATTTTCTCGGTATTTGCATCGCCACTTGGTTTAAAGACATCACTTGGAGCCATTATTAAATAATTTTCCAAGTTAATAACATCATTAGAACCTCCTAAAAGTCCCTTATAAGTTAAGAAAGCCGTTCGGGGTGATACTGTTTGGTCGTTCCAATCACGTGTTTCTAATTCTAATGCTAATCCTTCATATTCAGTTCCTTCTACACTATTATACCATGAATTTTTAAGACTGTCTATTGTTGTAGTTACATTTGTCGCCGCTGTATACTGATCTACAACAAGGGAGTTACCAAAAGTAGTAGCACTACTTTCTACATAGAGAACGGGATACATAGACCATTTTGCTTGACTGACGGCGGATAATTGCTGAGCGTTAGTCCTTGTTGAATCATATTCATATAAAACATCGGGATTTAATCCATCTGTATCAAGCATCTCAATCTTGATTTTCTGACCTATCATAGTAAATCTTACTTTATGATAAGCATTAGCGTTGGTATCTATATCATAATCCGCAGCTACATCATCTTGTCCGTATGTTAATTCTCTTGATGCTGTTCCCGTTGTTCCATTTAAATATTCAGTAATATTAGTGCTATCATAAGCATTGTGATATACTTTTAATATTCCTTCACTATCACGACATACTACATAATCAAAAAAGTATTCTTCTTCGGGTGCTTCTAATTGACCTCCAATATCTGTTGGGAAAAAATAATAACTTGGTGCTCGGAGATCGGGACTATCAAAACCATCTCGGTTTGTATTTACGTATCTTGATAAACCAACCGCCCATTCTAATCCCGCTGTATTGGGATCATTAAAATCTACAACAAAGGAACCATTATGTAAAGATATCGGTTTTCCAGTTAAAATACCAACGGTGGGAAGACCGGTTGTATTTACTGCTGTTTCAAAGTTAGTTCCGTCCCATATAAATTCATCATCATTAATACCACTTACAGATACTTGACTTTCTACTTGACTTGCTCCGGGTATCGTATTATTTGTAGTATCAAAATAATCATAATCTATAGTGAATCCTTGGAACTCATTAGAAGTTCCATCACGTTTTACATTTACATCAACTAAATCTCTTAATTGTGGGTGAAATATATTTTCATTCATAGTTGATTTAAGTTCTCTTGCTAATTGTTCGGGAGTTACTTCTACGATATCATTATATTTACCCTCAAAGATGGGAGTTCTAATAGGACAAGCAGTTGATAATTGATTAATATCTTCATCATCAAGTAGTTCTTCTCCATAATACTGATATAATACATTACTATTACTTGTTAAAGGTAATCTCCCATCAAGAGTGTATTTAGCGGATTGTAAAGCCACTTGTGAGTTAGGGGGAATCTTATAAGTTGAAGATAACCCATTCCTAAAAGAATAAGGTTTAAAGATACTTTGTGTAGTCCCCCCGCTTTGAGTAGACCTTCTGTTTTCATCTTGATTGGAACAGACCACTAAACTCATTTTATAATATTTAAAACATAAAAAATAAAAATGTAAATTTATAATATAAAATGCCGAAAGGAAAAACTATGAAACCTTTAAATGAGTTTATACCTTCTTATAATAGAAACGCAACTATAGTCATACCACCAAAGAATAATAACAAGATTGATCCTTCAAAAATATTTGAGGGAGTAAATAATCAAAAAAATAAGGGATCTAAAAAGACAAAATCCAAGAAATAATATATTTGTATATTTTATTCTCAATGGTACATTTTTCAGAACGGACATATTATGAAGATCCTCAAGAAAATGAAGATTTCATAAATATATATGGTCCTAATGTATATTGTAAACACGGACAACCATGTTATTGTAAATGTTATCGTTGTATAGATGAACAAAGAGAAAAATTAAAGTCTAAATATCAAAAGAAACAAGCTAACTTTAATTATAAAGACTTCTTTAACTTTGATGAAAAACCATATCAACATGAAAATGATATAGAATTTATTGAATTAAGGCAATCTACATCAATTAAAGAATTAAAAAAAAGATATCATAAATTATGCTTAATCAACCACCCGGATAAAAATGGAGATGAAGAAACTTTCAAAAGATTAAATAATCTATATCATGAATTATTAAAACAAATGGTTGCTTAAATATAAGTAATTTACTTAAATATAAGTAATCGTATTTATGGAGCAGTTGTAGGAACACCCTCCGCTGTTCTTGGGGGTAACTTATCCCTACTCATAACTTTTTTTAGTTTTTGTATTTTACTATCTTTTTTATCATCTTCTTCCTCATCACTCATAACTTCTCTTATACAATTATGAGACCATAACCCACAACATATTTTACATTTAATCTCTCTACATCTACTTTTCCATATAATCATTAATAATCCACCAAAAGATCCTATCAGTAAAGCTCCAGCACCCGCAAACTGATCTATTGTAAAGTCTTCTAAATTTCCCATTACATATAGTATTTTTTTTAATTTAATCTTATCAATATTAAAATATTATTACTATTATAAAATGTCAAGTTATTGGTCGCCGGATAACGTTGTACAGATTGGTGAAAGCAAAGTTGAAATTCCAGCGGAAAATGGATTATCTTATTCCGGTGGCGGAAAAGTATCTTTGATGATTCCCCCAAGCGTTAAATTTATGGACGGCAAAAAGTCGTTTCTTCAATTTAATTTAAAACTTGCTCTACCTTCCGGTAAAAACCCTACTCTTTTACAATTAGATCATGCGGGTGGTGGTATGCTTATCAAGAATATGCGTATCTATGATGGAACACGTGGTAATTTAATNGAAGAGATTAATGAATATTCTTCTTTAGTAGCTATGAAATATGATTATGATACAGATGATAGTGCAAGAAGTATTCGTGCCTTAGAAGAAGGGGGAACAGCTCACTCCCTTAAAAATCAAGGCACACTTGGTAACATAGAAAGTGAATACACCGATACTTACACTAATCCTTATTTTAAAGTGGGTGCGGGTAAAACCACTACTCTTAGTGATGCGGACTTCACTACAGTTAAATGTTGTGTTCCCTTACATGCCGGTGTATTTTCGGGGAAGATCTTTCCCGTAATGATGAGTAATGGTCTTTATTTAGAACTTGATTTACAACCGGCATCAAGAGTTATTAAACAATTAGATACTGCTGTTTCGGGACGTAAACTTCAACTTAATCCGGTTTTCCAATCTCTTAATGGTTCTACTTCTGGTCCAAGTGATTGGGCTGATGGTGGAACTACAGATGTCTTTTATTTAACAACTGATAATAACCTTGTTGGAGCCGATCGTGTGAATGCTTGTCCGTTTGTTGTGGGTGAAGCAATTAACTTTATTAAAGAAAGCGACTTAAGTGAAGCTGGATTAGATATTCCTTTTATTATTAGTGAGATTAATGCTTGTGCTACAAATGGTCTTATTGAAATTAAATCCGCATCTACAGTAACCAACTCAACGGGACAAGATATTGTAAGCGATGAATGGCGTGTTGAAAGTACTTCTGCTTCTGCTGAGACTTCATACGATGCAACGTATACTATGAGTGATGTAAATTTAGTTGTTCATCAAGTAGACCTTGACCCGAAATTCCAAGCGGGTATGGAAGCAAAGATTAGAGAAGGTCAAAGCATTGTCTTTGATATTCATAGTGTAACTAATTATAAGAACTCTTTACTCGCAAGTGATCGCCAAACATCGTTTTTGGTTCACGCAAGAAACTCACGTGCGAAATCTATTATTGTATCTCCAACGGACAGCACTATCTACACATCGGCTCAACTTGTATCGGCAAGTGGGACCTACTCTATTGCTGAAAATGAAGCAGATATTACTTGTAATAGCAATCGTAGTGGTTATACCGGTATATGCGACTTCCTCACATCGGTTCAGTATCAGATCAATGGGAAGCTTGTTCCTTCTCGCCCCGTATCTACCAAGAAATGTGCTACAAGAAATAGTATTGATGCTTTTAAAATTTTTGAAGATGAAAAAGCACTTAGCAACGCGGGAATCACTCCAAGATCTTTTGTTAAATTTTTGGATAATTGGATCTTGGGTCGCGGCTTCGCGGTTGGTTCGGGCGTGACAGATTTGCGCGATAAAGATCTATCAGTTATCCTAAAATACGAGGAGACGTCCAGCCCTACGAAGCCTAAGCTCATAAATAGTTTCGTTTTCCATATAAGGAAACTAACTATGCGAGGAAGCGGAGCAGTTGAGGTAGAAATGTAAATAATATTTTATTTATTTTAACTTTTAATTTTTTATAATAATTATATTATAAAATGACAAGCAGATACGTATCCGTGAGGCCCGATAATGTCCCGAGTAATTCTCGTATTTCATTCCGTAACGGATTCCCAACTTTACAATTTACGATCCAAAGTCAGCAAGGCATCCTTGACCCAAAATCTATCCGTATTGCGGGTAATCTTGCTGTATACAAAGATAATCTTGCAACTCCCACTCCCGTAAGCACCGCCGACACCGGTGATGATAAAGTAACCATGGATAATCGTCTTGGTGTATTTGCTCTATGGGATCAGCTTATTATCCGACACAATAAATCAAAACAGATATGCGAGCATATACGTCACTATCCACGATATTTAAGTTCCTACTTGGGTCTTGGTTCATCTAAACAAGACTTAATGGGACACCTTAACGAGACTGCTCTTATTCAACCCGACCCCGAAGTGTTCTTTAAAACTGTTGTTGCGAATAACCCCGCCGTAGCATCTGCTGATGTTAAAAAGAGTTTCTCGTGTCATCTCCCTTGCGGTTTCCTAATGAGTGATAATAAAATCAATCTTATGGAAAGTTCGTTCGGGGGGATACAGATAGAGATTCATTTATCTCCCGATAGTAATTGTTTATTTAATCCGGGTGGAGTTTCTACGAATATCCTTGATGCTCACTATGAACTTAAAGATTTAGAATTAACTTTTGAAGTAACTGATATTCCCGCAGATCAAGTACAAGCCATGTCGCGTGAAACAAGCGGTCAGTTAGAATTTAATACGATTACATCTCTATACACGTCTATCAACTCTACAAACGCTCAGCTACAATTCAGTCTTGGTCTTAAACAACTTCAATCGGTTTTCCTTAACTTCTGCCCTTCATCTCACATCAATACATTTACTCAAAATGGTTTAGCGACAACGTATCCTTCTAAAAGTGATGGCTCAATTGCTCACTTTAAAAGAGTTCAGTGGTTACGCGGGGGTGTTAAATATCCTTGCGAGTATGATATTGTAACTAATATTGATAAAGATTCTAACACCGCTGTTGTAGACCCACAAGTCCTTAAAGCGTTTATTGATTCAGTTATCCCGGAATATTTAGTTGATCGTTCTGCGGTATCTAATGAAAACAACAATAGAGCATATAATCTTGGTAGCGGTGATGATAGTTATAAGTCAGTAAGGGATTCTGGAGCATTATTCGGCATAGGACAAAAATACTCGCAATTTAACTCTGGCCAAGACTTCTCCAATCTTCAGTGGGGACTATCCTTAGAAAGTGATTTAACAGATGACTCACCACAATCAGTCTTTATTTATGCTAAAGCCCGTGCTGTATTAGTATGGAATCAGAACTCCGTTCAATTAATTCAGTAAAAAAATATATTGATTCATATAAATGAGTGAAGAAATTATCCATTTAGTAGAACATTTATCTCAACATAAATCAATCCAAGAATTATATGAATTTACAAAAGAATTATATGATTATGTAAGTTTATTAGTTGATACTGATTATTCAACTGAAGAATCACAATCAAGTGAAGAAGAAGAAACATCAGTAAAAGAAACAATTAAAATAAAAAAAGATGATCATGGTTTTTATTCATTGGATTAAGTAAAATTATAATATATATCACAAAACTTCTTTTTATTTTCTCTTATATCACTATCTAAGCGTTGTTCTGTAAATAACGCCGGATATACAAATGATTTGGGTATATCTGTTTGTGAATACATGACATCGATCGCTCGATATCTATCACAACTGATAATTTTATCATGTAATTCTTTAGCTATTTCCCATTTTGGAATATAATACGCAAGAGTTGTCATAATTTTAAATTCACTTTCATCAACAAGATTAACTCCATAATAAATATCTAATGTATCTCTATTTAATGGTTGAGTTATTTGTGGGTGAGTAAAAAATCCTCCAAGATATGTGATGCAATTATCTAAAAAATTATTTTCATCAATATCCATGATACCGCACGCATCATCTTCAAGAATAACAACTTTATCCAGTTTTAATTTTATAATATGTTCTAATAATCTCATATGTGATTTCCAACAAGCTATTTTTCCTAAATGTTGTTTTGTATGTTTAATATTATGAAAACTTATCATTTTTTCAACCATAGGATCATTATCCTTGATTTCCGCCCAAGAAGTAGCATCCCATCTTACATATCCTTTATTTTTGAATTTTTCCCATCTATCTTTTCTTGTTGCTAAATTAATCACAAAAGTAGTAACCATTTATATCTTAAAACACATAAAAAAGATATCTTTTTTTTAGTTTATTTCTATACAATACGAATATTTTAAAACTTTGTATCAATAATTTTTATATTGATATTATTATAAAATGAGCGGTCCTCCACCAGAAGATCAAGCACCCGGAACGGTTGTACAGAAGTATGAGCCTACTGTCCCTAATTTCATGCGTTTGGGTGAAGTCCCAGTTGACTACCTACAAGAAATGGAAACTGACTTACTTGAGCCAGTCGTGTTCCAAGAAGGGAATGGATCTACGGTTGATGGTTTCGTAAGATTTCAGCTTCAGAACAAAGGATTCCTACATTCACATAGTAAAATTTTTATGAGTTTAACTCCGCCTTCAGCTGTTTCTCGTGCTGTATTACCTCCTAATGTTGGTATTGGTTCAGTAATTAAAAGAGCAGTTTTAAAGATTGGTAATAAAGTATTAAATGAAATTAGTGATTGGGACCACCTTCACGCCTTTCATTCTACAAGAATTTCTAATGAAAATAATAAAGAGCGTGAAAATTATGTGAGTGGTCGCTATATGTCCCGAAACTTTGACTTTGAAGATGGAACGGGTCCTAATCTTGATGCGGTTGGAACTATGATACAAACGTCTCGTGATCCAAGTGTAGAGTATGGGACTACGGTTGATTGTGAGCAGATGCCTTTTGCGGTTATGGATGGCGGATCACCAACAGAATCTCCATCATATGCTGTTGATTTAAGCGACCTTTTCCCTTTCCTCAAGGTACATCAACTCCCATTATACATGATTCAAGAACCGGTTACAATTGAACTAACACTACGACCACCTATTAATCATCGTGCTGTCCGTGTTACCGGAACGTCGGAACAATCTTTTGTATTAGACCAAAATGAATTAAAGTTCTGTGCTGATTATATATATTATGGAGCAACTGATGAAATGGAACGTTACGCCGCCGAGAATAAAGTTCTTACTTTTCCGTTTGTTGATTATCGCGGTATATCAACGACTGTATCGCAATCTTCACTCCAGACGGCGACTGTGCGAAATATCGGAATGGCTTCCAGATTAGTGAATAAAGTAATCACTATGATTAATGGTGATAGATCCGGTGAAAATAATATCTTACTCAATCTTGGTGCTGTATCTATGGCGGTTGTTTCCGGACAACCCGGATCTATTGAATATAATATCAGATACAATGATAAATTTGAATTCTCTTCTAATGTAACCAATACAGCAAGATTATACTCACTATTACAGAATGCGGAAACTATGGTATTTATTAGTCGTGATGAATATTCAAGTGAAGGCGGTGCTTTGAGTGGTGGTACTCTTACTACATTTGAGAGCAAGAGTCAAACAGAATTCAGAGGTCATTTTTTCTACAACTCTACGAAGCTTACCGGCGGGCGTGTTGGAACAAGAGGTATAGAATTGCACCTAACGTGTAATGATGTAAGGTCATCGGCATCAACTCTCCGCAACTATTGTGAATATATGCGATCAGCTCAATTAGAGAATGGAATGATCACAGTATACAATCTATAAATATTTTACGTATATATGGGTAATTTACTCAAATATAAGCAATCAATAAAATCAAGAATTTAGAAAACCCTTTACAAAAAAAATTTATTATCCTTAACACTTTTTACAAATACTCACTTTATTATTTTACCTATATATGGGTAATTTACTCAAATATAAGTAATTTAATCTTTATTCACGATTCATATATTCAAATATAAATTCATTCTCTTCAGTGATTAATCCTTGTGGTTTCTCTTTTAATAGTGGTTGTAAATAATCTTCACACATATCTTTAGCTGACATATATTTCATACCTACCAAGAATGTATTATAAAATCCTCCCATACAAGTGAGTTTTTTATTAAGGTTTATCTCAGCATTAACCTTTACCTCTCCATGGACTACAGTATAGTGAATGAATTTATATCCATCAATCTCCCCACTAGGGACTAGTTCATAACCCATCTTCCACATACCAGAATCATCATCACATTTTGTTCCAGATATGTTATCATATTTTTTACCATTATACTCTACCTTTTTATATATCATCCAATCTTGTTTTAAATCTTTACCCTTTGTGAAAGATAGCACTTGTTTGCGTAGTTCATCACGGCAGTATTTAACACTCATAGTTCTTATTGTATGTATATGATTTGTTTATCTGGTCAAAATTTCAAATAATCAAAAATCAAATTTTGATGTTAAAAGAGTAATTTATTCACTCTTTTTGACATAAACAGCTTGGGCGGTTGATGTATCATGTCCCATCATTTTAGCATCTTTTTCCATCTCTTCTTTTAATCCACTATATTTAGATGATAAATATATCTTACGGATAAGAGTGCTACTGATTGATTTATCAATTAATCGTTTGCTTTGTTTCAATAACAGCTGAGATAACGCATTTTTTGTCATAGGAAATATATTATCCCCTAATTTATAATCCATTAATTTAATATACATTCTCATGATTGGTTTTAGATCTTGGGGAACCGGCACAATATTTTCAGAATACTTCTTACTTGTTTTATAATAATTATAAATGAACTTCATATTTCCTCTTTCATCAACAAGATAGTTAGTTGTTTCCTTATCTTTTTCACTTAATTTTTTATATTGTTTTTGTGATGCATAAATCATATTAGATGCATCGTTGCGAGTAGGGATTCTTGTTAACATACTAAACAATACATAAGCTCTTAATTTAGATATATCCGGTTTAGTTAATCTTTGTTTTTTCTTTAAGGGTAAGACTTCTTTTTTTAGTGTGGCTATCATGGAATTGAGTTCTTCCATAGTTGTGAAGTTCTTGCCTTGCTTTTCACTAATGACTCCAGACTTATTATCCTCTTCATATTTTTGATTTCCTTCATCACGCATCTCGCTATAAGTTTCAATTAGTTTTTTCATTTTACTATCATCGATAGCCATGAGTAAAACAATAATCGCATTATACATATTTCTNTGAGTTGTATAATGTAAATCACTAATTTTATCTTTTACNTTNNTNGGNTNTTTTATGAAATTATAATNATCAGTATTGAATAACTTCTTTAATTTTCTTAAATTGGCTTCATATTGTTTTACACTCACTTCACGTAAATTAGGTCTGCTTTTAGAAATCAACTCTTTAGTTTCTTCGGGACTACTGTTCATTTTATATATAGTTTAGATTTTATTTTTTAGATNTATTTACGATTACACANTCAAANTCATCAAAAGGANNTATAAATTCATTTTTCACATTNACAGTTCTTGTAGTTTGNATATGAGTTCCACGATTNACTTNATAAGCNCCATCAACANAAAACTCATTTGTATTATCATTCATTTCCCACATGAATAAGCCATCTCTNANATTCCATACAACAAAGAATTGTAACTTNGGNTTTTGNTTTTTTAATAACTTATATTTATCGTATTTTACTTCATCAAACAAGAGAGTTGGATACTGATTAAATACAGTATTCCGGCGAGTTTTGAGTTCTACATAAAAATTTTTGTTGTAAAAGTCAAAGTTATCATATTTATTAGTTGTTTTTGTTAATTTACCAAAGAGATTTTCTAAAATAGATTTCACACCACCTTTTTCAGCTTGTAATCCAAATTTTACATCTTCTTTAATTGTAGGCATATTTATACAATAGCAAATATAAAAAAATAACTAAATATACGCGATTCATGAAAATGTAACAGTAAAATTGCCTTTTTCAACTTTTAGTTTTCCATAAATCTTTTGTTGAGTATATACTTTATCATTTAGTTTTTTTTGTATTTGAGGAGATATTTTAGGGATAAATAATTCATCTTGTTTTTGATACTTGTTCATTAATTTACAACACCTTCTAACAGATGGAATATCACCAAATTGTTTAATATAATTCATATCATCTATGATATCTTGTTTATGATTATAATATGTACTTAATTCAATCTTATAACCTAAATTACAATAACTAATGATATGTTTACATAAAACCATAATATCTGCTTTTTCTTTAACAGATAATAATTTCTTAGGATTCATAGCTTTCAGATAGCCCATTAGATCTGTATATGATTTAATATTATACACCGTATTTGTATCGAATGGTTTATGATTTTTTTTATTTTGTATGAGTTCTACTAGTTTATCTTGAATACTCTTTTTATTATCTACATGGCTAAATACAACCGGTAGATTTAATGTATTAATTAAATCTATTAAATCATTACGANNNTGGGACTTATCAATAAACATTTATAATATTAATTAATATAAAAAAAGATATCTTTTTATTGTGGTAGTAGGGGTTTTCTTAATTTATCACACATAGGTAATTTAGTTTTAATATCAGTTTTATGATTATATACATAAGCTATCTCTCTCCAATCTTTAAAAATACGATCTAAATATTCTTCATATAAATGAGGAACTTTAACAATTATTTCACCAAACTTTAATTCTTTAAATGGTTTATATTCTTCACTTGTAAATGATAATTGTTTAAAATGTTTTTGTGGGAACACTCCATCATCTAGAAGAAAAATATCAATCCAAATGTTATCTTTTTTTAGTTTCATATATTTACCAACTCTAACTAATTTATATTTATCAACACATTCAAAGATATATTTTAAATGCATCATTAATGGGACATCTTTACTTTCAATAGCAATATCTATATCATCGTCCCAAGGAATAAAGCCACCATGTCTTACGGCACCGAGTAATGTCCCATCAGTACAACAATAATCAATAGAATATTTATCTAATGTATTTACAAGATGTTTAAACATTTCATATAAATCATTAACTTCATTTTGTGATAATACTTGTAAACATTCCATTTATAATCTTAATATACATAAAAAAGATGTCTTTTAAATACATTTAATCTAAATAATGTATAATATTTACTTATATTTAAGCAATTTACTTAAATATGAGTAATTTTAATTTAGAAACTGTCTAAAAACTGGAAAAATGAAAAATAATTCCGGAATTATT
>FUFK010039920.1_pt1 | contig 23752 bp, 32 predicted proteins | sample 1021851 | NCBI WGS metagenome assembly FUFK01 (sample SAMEA51879418, study PRJEB19060) | metagenome | reverse complement strand
CAAGATCCATTTGTAGAGTTTTATCCAGAACCACATAAATATTATGATTTAAAGCGTAAATGTTATGTAGCAAGATCTGTCAGTGACATTGTTAAAAAAAATAATTTTGTAAGTAAAAATATGGAAAAAGCTGCAATTAGGGGTACTGCAATACATGAAGCTGCACAGATATGGTGTCAAACGAAAGATAAGACACTAGCACTGGCATATGCAAAAGAATATAGACAATGGATAGAACATTTAATTAATTATCGTATGTGGGATACATGGGATTGTGTTGTTAATGAATTACGTATGGTTGATAGGAAAAGAGATATAGCCGGAAGTTTAGATGCAGTTTTACAACATAAAGATACAGGTATGTTATGTCTGGCTGATTTTAAAACACAAGTTAAGTACAGAAAGAAAAATTATAGATCACAGATAGGTGGTTATGTATCTCTTTTATATCAAAACTATCCATCAATAAATTTGTTTAGTTGTAGAGTCATTTATATAACACCTGATGGTGTAAAGACCGAAGAGTATAACCCTGCTGAATGTATGTATGACTATGAAGAAGCAAGGTCTCATTTTTTTACTAAAAGGTAATATATGCATATAACTTGCATATGTACAGGGTATACTCCATACTATGCATAAGTATTAATTTATTCTTTTTACAATGTCTTTTGAAGAAGAATTAGAAGCTATTGAACGTGAGGAATGGTTATCAAAATTTGATGANCGTCANGTTATGATGGCTGCAAGAATGTTTTTAGAATGGTTGTATCATTTACCCGACGATTGGAAACCAAAAGAATATACAGAATTCACAATTTAATTATGAACATACAACCAGAGCAACTATTAAGGCAACTAAAAACACTGCAACTTCAAAAAAAAGAGATAGATATGCAGATAACAGAAAAGAAAATGGTATTAGAAAAATATTATATGGATAGTATCATTATGAGTAATTTTAGTATTGAAGGTGTTAAAGCAACACGTAAACGCAAACCAGAAAAATGGCAATATACTGATAATACAATTAAATTTAGAAAGGATATGATTAACGCAATAGAAGATAAAGAACAAAAGGAACGAGAAGAAGGTATAGCAACTAAAGTAGAAACTGGTTTTACATGGTCAATAAGATGAAAACAACAGAAAGAATAGAAAACGCTTTTAAGCGTATAAAAGAATTACTTACATTAGTAGCAGATTGGAGTAAACAAACAAAAAAATCAGATGCATTATCTNTAGAATTTAATNAAAAAAAGCAACAAATGATAGANNATTTATATNTACAGTTAGGTGCATTNAGTGACAGGTATCATTTCAGTAATAAAAAAGAATTTACTACAAAAGAATACATAGTGGAATATGACAAATTAAAGAAAAAAATATTTGATTTAGAAAAATGAACAGTAATAAAATAAAAGGTGATAAAGCAGAAAGGGAAGCCTGTGCATTGTTAACAGAATTTACAGGTTATGAAGTAGAAAGACGTTTTGGTGCAGGTATGGAAAATGATAAAGGTGATTTAGTTGGTATACCTGATACTGTTATACAGATAGCAAACTGGAAAGATGCAAACGCTGCAGTATTACAAAAGCCAAGAGAAGCAGAACAGCAGAGAATAAATGCTAAGGCTAGTCATGCAGTTACATTAGTTAGATATAAAAAAAGACCTAATTGTAAGCATGGTGACAATTGGCGTGTTGNTATGACTATTGAACAGTATGCAAGATTAATAAAATGATTGCACATCAGAAGTTAATAAAAGATCAGATGGAGAAAGAAGATGCACATAACCTTTTTGGTAGGTGGTGGGAAAATGTAGATACAGATATAAAAAAAGCAGTTGTACAAGAAATAGACGTAAGAACAGCTACTAATNTAATAANNAGATATGAATGGCTACAATGTATGCCNGCTATGNTTCAGTATTGTTATGGNATATATTTNGAAGGTAATNTAGGTGGTGCNGTTGTTTATAGCACAGAATATAGTGAAAACTTAGGACATTGGGATAAATTTGATTATACAGGAAAAATTATTTTACTTAGTAGAGGTGCTTGTGTTCATTGGTCACACCCACATAGTGCNAGTAAGTTAATAACNCAAAGTATGAAAATGTTACCNGATAAATATAAAGTAGTAACTGCAACTGTTGATGAATTAGCAGGTGAAATAGGTACTATCTACCAAGCCTGTAATTTTACATATATAGGGTCTATGAGAGAAAACAACCCTAAAGTTAATGATAGAGATAATGACAGGTTTGGTGTAGAAATAAAAGGNAAATTNTATGGTGCAAGATCAATAAGACAAAAACTAGGTACGCAAAAAAAAGAAGAAATACTNAAAATNTNNCCTGATGCAAAATTTATACCGCAAAAAAGTAAGCGTAGATATTTTTATTTTTTAGGAAATAAAACAGAAAAGAAATATTATAAATCTAAAATACAAGAATATATAAAAGAATATCCTAAAAGAAGTTGACAGGGGTATACCCTTGATATATATTAAAAGAGTACACAACACCGAGAGGTTTTCCAAATGTCTAATTTTCTAATGATGTTAGCAGCGTCAGGGTTGTTTTATACAGCCCTTTCATCAACTCTATATGACATGACAGTTGCAGATTGTAATGCAGGTGTAGAACTAGCTTGTAAGGAGGTAAACAAGTGAACAACAAACAACTACTGGTTAACCTTATAACCAATACAATGGATAGATTTAGTACAACACATATAAATGTTGCTCATCTATCCTTACAGGCAAACAAGGCATTTCATAAATTATTAGAAACAGATTATTGGAATGATAAAGATATTAATGATTGGTTTAATAGAGATTCAAATATGTGGATTAAACACAATAATATAAATTATAGAATTGATGGTGTTAAAGATGATTGTGGTGACTATATGTTTACTTTTTATAACCCACCAGAACATTGGGATAATAGCGAAAGTTATTGGTTTTTCAAGGAGGTTAAATAAAAATAGTCGGGAAGCCTGATAGTTAGTTTCTTAGGAAGAGTTTGCTAACTTGAAAGTCATAAAAAACCTATTGCACTAGGAAAAACAGGGCAAGTGTTGGACTTGATCGATCTCCTGACTTACAACCCCACAAGGGGTTTTTTATTGTCTAATTTAATTTAGGAAACAACTGCTGTTCCAACATATCTACAGCTTTATCATCTAAGGTATTTGTAGTTTGCTTACAAATTGTTTCTCTAAGAATATCTATTATTAAACGCTTTACAGCAGTAGTAGATAAGAACCTTATTAATATTTGTTTTAAAATTTTGTACATAGTTTGTTTGACTTTACAAACATATTGTAGACGTTAAATTGTGTATGGTCATCTTTATGCCACCTTAATCCTCAGGCAAAGTATAGGTGGTTTTTTATTATGGAAGAACAAGAAGAAAAAGAAAGTACGGATTGGGCTGAGCTTTTCGGACATGCTGTTCGATTTATGATTCTNNNNTGGNNNTTAGCAATGATGACTCTTGGATACATGGATAAAATCCGTAATGACGGAGCGTTTTTAGCAGGTTTAACTAGTGGTGTTCTAGGTTCATATGGTATCAGTGTGAACAAAAAGAAACCTAACAACACTGCTAAAATAGTAGACAACAAAGATACCACTGTAGGAATTAAATGAAAAAATTATTGCCTTTAATTTTATTAGCATTTCCAACCGCTGCTTTTGCAGACATCACTCATTCAATCCAATCGGTGGCCTCAGTAAGCACTGTAGCAGCCTCAGCCACGAGCGAGCGTATTTCGTCATCTATTAGTGTCGCAGGTACAAACGTCACGCCCAAGGCTAATACAGTAGCCGGTCAGATAGGTTCGTTAGATTTAGCTGATGCTGGTATTACTAACGGTGTACCTACTGTTGACTACGATACTTCTTTTAATGTTGTAAATACTGGCGATGCATGGTCAGTGTCGGAATCGTATATTCAAGCGAGTGCAGTGCCAAGTTTATTGTCTGCCACAGTGACAAATGGGGTAGTTCCATCGCTTCCTTTACTTGGTAAAAACACAGTTATATCTGGTGGTGACCCCGGTTCTGTAGCTATTACATTGGATAGCGGACAAGCATTGACAGTTAACCTAGCTGACATGGGTGCTGGTACTACTGCTACATTGCAGTCAACTATTACTCTTGGCCTTGATTAATGAGATGGTTTCTATGCCTGTTTCTTACAGTGCCTAGTGCGTATGCAGGTAGTATTACGCCTCGCTTTACTACAGGCCAAATGGAATCTTCTAGTCGTAGCGTATCTACAATACAGGAGACAGTGGTTACTGAAAATTATAGAACTGGGTTCTCATATACAGTTCAAGGGCATAATATTAAAACAGATTCATATATTTCACCTGATGCGACATATACAACAAGTCAGAATACAGGCAATGGAGCAGTTAATTTTCAATGGGTGACTCCAGAATTAACAAGCAAACCTCAATGGACCATAGTAAACGAAGGATCAGATTTCAGCTTAGTCGAAAATTTCCTCGCCCCCGGTTTAGATGCAGTATCGGTAATCAATCGCACCCAAACTATAGAAACTCAAAGTACATCCTTAAGTATCTTTTCTCAATAGGGCTACTGTTTACAAGTCCTTTATATGCGTCCAACACAATTTCATCGCCTTCAGCTTCCAGTTCGGGAACGGTGATAAATAATGGATATCAAACGATTAACGGAAACTTTCCTACTCATAGATTTTCAAATGGAATACAATGTCAGCTTCCTACTTTAGCTATTACTCCCTTTGTCACTAAAGGAGAAAATTTCTCCCTTCCAAGAAGTACAGTATCAAGAACTAATATTTATGACACAGCAAAGGATAATGACACTGGACAACTTTTAAATCCCGGACATATTTTATATGTAGCAGAACAGGAACGATTAGATCAAACTGTATACAACCTTAACTATGGAATTACTGCTAGTTTTCAAATACCATTAGGTAAAAGCTTTAACAAAGAATGTTTACAGGCTGCTCAAACCTATAGGAAATATCAAGAGTTTATGCTTGATGCTAAAAAATTAGAGGTCAATCTTAATCGTCTTAAAATATGTGCTGAGCAACTAAAACTAGGTGTTAAGTATGTAGGAGAAGATGCGGTTAGTTGCCGTAACGTGGTTTTAACAACTGTTCCTAATCAGGTTTTACCTCATCGTCATTATTTGACTTCTGAAAACGAACAATAGCTTTTTTAAAAACGGTCTTAGATAATCCTTTTAATAGAGCTAAAATAGCTGGACTACTCGCAGCCAACAAAGAAATAGTAACAACATTAAGAGCAGCACTAGGCGTTGGTAGTATCGATTTAACAAAAGTGACTTTTTCAAGAATTGGTAAGCAATCTACTTCATTTTTAGCACGTTTATAGCCAACAATCCTTTCAGTTCTTAAGTCTGATGTAAAACTTCCAACAGGTAATACACGTGATAAATCTGGACATGGTGGTGGTTCTATGTTTTCTACTTTCTTTTTTTGTGGTGGGACAATAGTAGGTTTATATATTGCTTGTTGCTCTGATTGCGTAGGTGTAACTGTTTTAATTAATTTACTTGGATCGTATTGTATTGGATTAAACGAAGGCATTTCTCCTTCTGGACAAGTTACATATGCATTTCTGTCGTTATATAAAATACTAGGATTTTTTGTAATCTCTAAATCTCTGTGATATAAATTACAACCTGGTATGTTTCCTGTTAAAACGTGTTCAGGTATAAAAGGTGTTTCAAGTATATCTATCTTCGGTATTTTTATTTTTGGAACTTTAATCGTAGGCATCTCTTTTTTTTAATACTTCTACTTCTGCAAAACATTTAGGACAAGATAAATTAGTCATTACCGAAAACTCAGGATAAGTTGGCATTGACTCATCAATATCTATATTACCTCCTATTATTAACTCTGTATCGCACCAAAAACAGTTCATTTAATAATCGGCATAGATGAACCAGTTATTTTTGGTAATTTTTTATCTATTTGATTCGGTAATATTTTATTTACATTACTCATAACCTTCTCCATCATCATTGCTTCAAACTGAGGGCTGCTAACCCATTTATAAGTTGCGTAACCTGCTCCTATTGTTGTTAAGCTAATTATAAATGATAAAATGGACAAAATAGATGATATTTTATTTAACATGGTTCGTGATGCTATCCTCCGTTCAATAAGTCATGCATTAATTATAACAACTCTTATATGTGTGGCATATATAACACCTTTATATATCACTATAGGAATTTTATCGAAACAAATGATTCTTAAAAACGATTAGCAGCATTTGCTCTACATGATCTTGTTTTACACGCTCCGGAACAATATAATCGCCTTTGCTCCATAGTCTTAAAAGTAACACCGCAAACAGGGCAATTTTTAACTAATACTCCCTCTACAACTCCTTCAATTTCTACTTTTTTTCGTTTTTTACCTCTAATTCTATATTTTTTGTTTTTTCTTCTTCGTTTAATTTTTGCAGTAATTGTTGATATGCTTGTATCCCACCTTCTAATTTAAGAACATAAGCATTTTGTTGAATAATCTGTTGCTGCCATTCTAGTATCTGTTTTTCTAAAAATGGTTTCATTCGTATTTGCTTTTACCTAATATAATAGCAGCATCTTGCTCGGTAAAGTCTTCAGTAGTCCAGATTGAAGTTGTTTTATCTTCTTTTTTATATGCCTTAATGATTTCTAGATGTCTGACATTTCTTTCTATTTCTGATTTGTTTTCATCACTTAGAGATGATAATGCTGCAAGAGTATTAATTACTTTAACACTGTGTCCAGCGTGTTCAAAAATAGTTGCAATTTCTTCGGTGGTGCGTTCAGCCATTATTTTTTAATGTTTCAATTTCTATTGTAAGCTCTTGTATTGCTTTTACAAGAACAGGAATTAATTTACCGTAAGATGCTTCTAAACGGTCAGGATTGCTATCCATTACAAGACCTAAATAATCAGCGTCACTATCTGTTTGTAGTTGCTGAAGTGATTGAGCTAAAAATCCAGCGTCATATGATCCATCTTTACTATTACCATCTCTAGTCGCCCATTGAAATTTTACAGGTTTTAGTTGACTTACAAAATCTAATCCTTCTGGCAAATCAATTATATTTGTCTTATCTCTAGAATCTGATAAAGCAGATATAGTTTGTGTATTACAGCGTAAAGTTGATGTTGAACTATTACCTAAAGTTATTTCATTACTTACATCTGCTGCACTTAAATCAGATCCAGAACCTATACAAATATTGTTGTCTCCCGTAGTGCCATTATCGCCTGCTTGGTGTCCTAAAAAAACGCAATCATCGCCTGAAGTTAAAGCACCACCACTATAAAATCCAATAGCGACAGTATTTGCACCAGCCCCCGATTGAGGTAATGCTGACATACCTATCGCAACATTATAATTACCAGTTCTACTTTTTGCAGTTTCGTTTCCTATCAGAACACAATTTGCAGCTGAACTTATACTTTGACCTGCTTTAGTACCAATAATTGTATTTTTAACACCTGTTGCATTTTCGCCAGATTGAGCACCAATACATATTGCACTAGCTCCAAATTGGTTTTCATCACTGTAAGTTTCGCCAGCTTGATATCCAATATACACCCCATAAGAAGAAGTAGTAAGTGATTTGCCAGCCTCAAAACCTAAACAAGTATTATATGAACCTGTAGTATTTGCCGTTCCAGAATTTTTGCCTGCAAATAAATTTTGAGTACCCGAAGTGTTAGCATCACCAGAATAGTTGCCTATAAAAACATTATCCCAAGCTTCATTATTTATACCTGCATTTGCACCATAAAAACAGTTATGATGGCCATTTCCATTATTCGCACCTGCTTGATATCCCACAAAAGTATTTAAATAAGTTCCTGAATTTGTATTAGAACCTGTACCACTTCCAATAAACGTATTATATTGACCATCGGTAATATCTGTACCAGCATCCTTTCCAAAAAATGTGCAATCTGTAGCACTTGTGATACTATCACCAGCATTAGTACCGCCTAAAGTATTATTACTAGAATCAGAACTAACTCCACCACCACCACCTGAACCATTAGAAGCTGCTGTAATTCTTCCTTGAGCATCAACTGTAATATTTGCATTTGTATATGCAGCAGCAGTAACAGTAGTATCAGCTAAATTCAAAGTTACACCACCAGAAGTACCTCCTCCTGATAAGCCTGTACCAGCAGTTACACCTGTAATATCTCCGCTACCACCGCCACCAGCACTTGCAACTTCTGCATCTACGTATGCTTTAATTGATTGTTGTGTTGCAAGATGTGTTGCGCTGTTACTTGCCATATTATCCTCATCTAATATAGCTGTACCAGAAATACCAGTATTTAAAACAGGTGATGTTAATGTTTTATTTGTAAGTGTTTGTGTAGCAGATGCACCTACAATTTCTTGATCACTACCAGCAGGTAAAGTTAATACATTTGTAACAGATGCACTATGTGGTTGTGACTTTACTGTTTGTCCATGTGAATTACTCTCACAATTAAAAACAAGTGTACCAGGGTTAGTATTACCTTTTAATACTGTTTTACCTGTACCATTAGGAGCAAGTTCAATATCTGCATTTGAAGTAGAAACAATATCTTGTCCGTTAACATCAAGTGATCCTCCAAGTTGAGGTGAACTATCACTTACTACATCAGTAATACCTACATTTGCATTAGCACTTATTCCGTTTAATTTTGTATGATCAGCATCTGTAAATACATTTGAGTCTGAAGCAGAATCGACTAAAGTTCTTATTTCTGCTGCTGTTTGATCAGCAGTTGCACCATCTTCTACATTTATCATGGTGCGTAAATTTGCTGGTGTTATCTCTTCAACAACACCTGCACCACTAGAGTCTCTACCTAAGATTCTGTTTGTTGCTGACACATTTTGCATCTTGGCATAAGTTACAGCATCATTTGCAATAGTTAAAGATGTTGCACCTGTAACATCACCAGTATGTGTTGCATTAGTAACCTTTGCAGTATTAGCTGCTATTTCAGTATTAATAGAGTTTGCTAATTTGTCAGCAGTTATAGCATCATCCGATATTTCATTAACTGTTAATTTATCAGATTGTAAAAGTGTTTTTATTTCACTCGCTGTTTGATCTGCTGTAGCTCCATTCTCTATTCCATCAAGTTTTGCATGATCTGCTGTCGTAAAGTTTTCATCAGTTTGTGACGCTACAGAAAAATCAATAGTCCCGTCTGCATCTTGGTACGTTACTGTAATACCTGATTCAGTATTACCTGTGAGCATAGCCCCAACAATATCTTGTATTTCCTCATCTGTCTGATCAGCAGTTGCGTTAGCTTCTACACCTGATAATTTTGTTTTCTCGGCATCAGTAAAAACATTTGTGTCTGAATTATTTTCATAAGCAGTTTTTATTTCCGAATCTGTTTGATCGGCTGTTGCTGNAGCTTCAATTCCATTTAATTTAGAGTGGTCTGCATCAGTAAAAGTATTAGAATCAGAAGCTGCTTCTACTGCTGCTGCTATCTGTGCTGCTGTTATAGCTCCTGTATTACCATTAACTGATAATACTTGATCTGTAGGTGTTAATAGCTCAGTAAAATCTGCCATCGTACCAGCAGTACCACTATTTCTTACATAAGATTTATTTTGATCTGACCTAACAACAATATCACCTTCTTGTGTTGTAAGAGCTAAATGAGCAGATTCATTTGCTGCTGTTTGTACTGTTGTTAATGCTATTTGATCAACATTAAAAGTAGTACCGGATAAACTTAATCCTGTTCCAGCAGTATAGGTTGTATCGCTACTATTAGCATCAACATATGCTTTTACTGATTGTTGTGTAGGAATTTTTGTAGCACTATTAGATGCCATGTTATCTTCATCAACAACAAAACTCATACCAGCAGTTGTAGTGTCAGTATTCATTACAGCACCAGCAGCATCTACATTACTAGCGTCAGTTACATCTGCATTAGATTCTATATTATCTAGTTTGTCGTGATGAGTAACAGACATAACACCAGCAGCACTTGATGATGCTTCATTAATAACAGCATTTGTGCCGTCACTACTTTCTACAGTTACTGCTGTTGTTGAAGTTGATGTACTTAAATTTGTAGTTACATTTGTATTTTTAGCTGTGTTAGCAGCAATTTCTGAATTTATAGAGTTAGCTAGTTTATCAGTAGTAACCGCATCATCAGAAATTTTAGAAGTTGTTATAGCATTATTATCAACTGTCCAATTTGCACCGCTATTTGCTACGACTATATCTCCTTTATCACCGTCAGTAATTCCTACACCTGGGGCACCTTGCGGCCCTTGCGGCCCTTGCGGCCCTGCAGTTGTTATCTCAACAGTTGTAACCTCATTTACTTGTGTAACAACAACTTCATTAGTAGTGCTCATTCTGTATACCCCTCCAACATATTTAATTTACCTCTAAGATACACAAATTTGTCATTATTTGGTTGAGTTAATTTTATATCGTAAAAAAGAACATCTAAATTAAAATTTTTTGTTTGTGTATCAGATAAACTAATGTCTACTACTCCTGTAGAACTACTTGTAATAGTTATATTCCAATCAGCATATTTTTTTATTTTTGTTTTGCCGTCATTAATAGCTGAATATACCTCACCTGCTATCGTGTATCCAGATAAATTCATAGCAGATCCAGATGCTTTCAAAGTAAGTGTTAAGGGAAAATCAGAACCTCTTACTACATCGAAATCAGAACTCTTTTTTGGAATAACTGCCATAATATTTTTAAGAACCCTCTAGTGCAGCTACTTTAGCTTCAAGTGTCTCAATTCTTGTCATTGCTTCCTGTAATGCTTTTATTGCTTTCATATATAAAATTGAATGTTTTACACTTTTTGTAACTGTGCCTAAATCTTCATTTGTATTAGAGTCTACATCTGCAATATCTTCAACAAGTCCAGGTGATACAGTTTCCAACTCTTGTGCTACAACACCAATTAATTTTTTACTCGGATCATCTTTTGCATTAAAATTTCTTACTTTTACAGCTTTTATATCATCCCACTGTGAACTAGCATCAACTATATTTTCTTTCAATTTACTATCTGAAAATGTACCAAAACTACCACCTGTTCGTGCTTGTACTGTTCCATTTTGTCTAACAACAAATATATCTGTACTTGCTGCCCTACATAAAATCATATTTAAAGTATTATTGCTGTCATTATTCACTCTTATAAATATTCCAAGTTGTTCGGCAGCAGTACTTCCATTATGTGAAAATACATGTATATGTTCTAAACCATTGGTAGCCGTAACTGATTCATGGAATGTACCTGTAGCACTATGGTATGTAGCAGTCGGACTTAACTTAGTAAAACCATCACTTGTAATACGAAATCTTTCAGTGCTGTTAGTTGTAATTTGAAATGTATTAGCAATTGTTGAAAATATACCTGTATCTAAATCATCTTGAAAAGTAATTGAAGGAGCTAAATGAGTACCAGCTAATAAAGTGTATATGCCTGAAAGCTTGAAAAGTTTTATCCAATCATTATTCGAGGTGTTTCTTATTTTCATATAACCAGTTTGCGTATCAGCCCAAAATTGACAATGATAAGTAGTGCTAGGAGCATTATCACCTCTACTGTTAGCAGCTAATGCTTTTAAGGCAACATTTAAATCCGTCCTAAAACCTGCACCTGTATTATCTAACAGATCCATATCATGTTGATTACTCATTACCTACCTCTTTTTTTTAAGTATATAATATTTAAGTTCCATTACCATAACCTATTGCAATATATCTAAAATTAAGATCTTTAAAAGCATTGTTTACATCTCTCGTTTCTATTACAAATTGTGATCCTGTAATTGAGGTGATTTTAAAATAATCGCCTGCAGAAGCACCTTCAAGGGTTATACCTATAGTAGGTAAATATGTAGTTGCATTACCGCCTATTATACCAGTACCTGTAAAATAACTACTAGAAAAATTGACTACTTTAGCCTGATTATTAGTACTGCATAAACTATTTATATTACTATTTATTGTATCAATTCTTCTAGGCAAACTACCTTCATAACCTAATTCTTCCACTCTAATATTTTGTGATTGATCACTTGAGGATAATTCAACTTTAAATTTAAATCCTCTTGCTCTTGTTTGTGTATTAATAAAAGGGGAAAACTGTGTGAAGTTAGCACCATATGTACAGGCTGTACCACTTGAAACAGTTTGTGATATTTGTGAAACTACTACAAAAGTATTTGCATTTGGAACACTTGTGATACCATAATTACCATTTTCAGGTTTTTTATTATTACTATCTGCAGTAAAATTTATTTCCACAAATTCACCTATAGAATAGCCATGGTTATTTTTAGTGATAGTTATAAAAACACCATCTCCACTACTGCCATCTGACTGTTCATATGTAGCTGAAACAACAAGATTGGGATCTAAATTAGTATGTGCCATAAGTAATTTAGCATCTACATCTCTTGCAATGAGACCGTCAAATGTATCCCAAGTATCAATTAATTCAGTTCTAGCAGTAATTAAATTATTAAATTGTAAACCTGCAGTAAGAAACTTTCTTTTAAGATTTATGTTAAAAATTGCACCTAGATCTAATTTGTTTGCAAAATCATAAGTACCAAACTTACCAATATCCCCAAAAAAATCAATCTTAGTTAAATCATCTACAGTTTGCCCTGGGACAGTAACACCTATAGAATCCCATTTTTCAGTACCATCTAAAAGTAAACCACCAAGTGCGCTACTAAAAAAAGTACCATTTATATTACCCTGAAATGGTGGTACATCTGTATCTTCTCTTTCTGAAATTATAATTTGATTTGGTTGTGATTCTGGTACTGTAACTATTACCTTTGCTGCATTAGTAGACCTGCGCCCACCATCATCAACAAAAACAACGCTATAAGTTCCTGATAAAGCAGGTACTGTTGCTTCAATTGAACTACCAGGCACAGTTAATATAGATTGTGAATTTTGAAAAGAATTATTTGCAGGGTTAGTACTTGGTGTATGCCTTATAGCAACTGAACCTCCATGTTGTACATCTTTTGAAATACTAGGGTCAAATCGTAATCTAAAAAATTCATCTGATATAGGTTCTGCAGATAAATTAGTAACATCTTCAGGAACTGCAGTTTTACCGATAGCATTAAAAGTTAAAGTTGTAGGTAATGTTGAAATTTCACCTATAGCATTAAAACTAAATACCCTTATTTCATACCTACCTACTTGATTATTCAAAATTTCATAATTATTTCTAGTTATATCAACAGTTATAGGATTATCATTATTTAATCTATAAACTACTCTATATTGTTCTACGCCTAAAACTGACTGCCATGTAATGCTTAACTTACTAACTGCTTTATTATTAATTACTATTATTTCTTCCCTTGCTGATAAGCCTACAGGCGAATTTGATAAAGTATGAATGATATCTATAGTTCTTGTTGGTAACGGACTACCATCTTCAATAAATGCATATTTATTAGGGTCGTGATTTAAAGCAGTAATAGTATAAAATAAACCATTTTCAACAATACTTACTACTTTCCATTGTAAAGGAGGTATTGAAGTATTTTCTAAAATAAAAACACTGTTTGCTTGTGGTATTTGACTAAATGCAGGGTTAACAGTTATTGCTTTTCCATTTATAGATGAAATTGGTCTAGTTTCAAGTGTTCCATCAGGTAAAATTACAGATAATTCTGGATTATTACTATTATCTAAATTTGTATTTGCATCATCATCAGCTACTATTCCTGTAATAGATGCAGAAGATATTAGCCCCCCTCTTCTATGATTATTTGTATTTTTTAATGGATCACTTGTTTGTATAATTTGTCCTGGCCTTACTAATACACCAGCTTCCGCAAAAGCAGTAAATGTACAAGTCTCTGTAATTCTTTGTTCATTATATAAAAACCATCTTCCTAACCTAGCAGCTTGGTTTCTTGAGGTACAGCCAAATGCAGTTACATTTTTAACAATACTACCAAACTTAGTAATATTTGCCTGTGTATCTTCAATAGTCTCATAGTCTACACTTTGAGTTTCTAAATCAAAATAACTTACATTAAAAACAGTATGTCTAGTTTTTTGCCCAGAACCTGCATATGTAAAACCTTCTTCAGTAATATTAGCAAGTGTGAATTGATATACAGGGTCTGACGGTCTATCTTGTGCAATAGTTATACTAGAATTTGCATAATATGGCATTGCNTTCATTGACGATGCAATTTGATTAATTAAATCGTATGCTTCTGANNNATTGTTTATATTTGCNGAAAAAGANAANCTAGGTTCTGTACTACCATCATTTTTACCTGCATCTACTCTTTCATTGTTATATACAGAAGCAGTATAAAAAGCATATTGATCAATTGTTGCTTCAGGTATCTGTGCCCCGTACCTATCATTACTTAAAATGTCGAACAATATCCACGATGGATCACTACACCATTCTTTTGTAGCTTTAAATGTTCCATTAAATGTACCACTATAAGTAATACTCCCATCAGCTATATTAACAGTTGCATTATGAGGTATTTTTACTTTAATACCACGTATACGGAACATTCTAGAGGGTAAATTTTGTGAAATACTAGAATCAAATCGTAATTTAGTATGTGCGATATCAGGATAATTACGTGTTTGGTATATTATTTCTGTAAATGAAGTAAATTGAAAAGAATCAATCAGGGTGCTACTAGTAGAATCAACTTTATCTCTTTCAACTTGAACCTGTATAGGGAAAACAGCATTTGCCGGAAAATTAACTAAGTATTGTCTAAAATACGCATCATTAGATTTACCAATAACTGTATCTGCTATTTCTGTAGTTGTAGTTCCATTTCCTTGTATCAATTTTACATTTATATCAACTAATGTACCCTGTATTCCATTTTCAGGGTGTATTTCTTGAAAAGCTGGAAAACCAACAGTTACACGCACAGCATCAACACCTGTATTAGTAATAGTTCTTGTTACAGGTTGGTTGTTTGTTACAGTAACACCAACTGGTATTTCTGTTTCTACTTGTACTAAGCCAGGTAATGCAGTTTGATTTGTTTGTCCATGATTAACAGCAAATATAATACCTTTGTAATTTAAAAAAGTATCGATTGGTGCGCCATTGTTATTAGGTGCATTTTGTTGGTAGATTTGTGTTCCGTCTAAGTAGATATCTTTAAGGAAAGCATTACCATATGCAAAAGAAGATTTATTTGTGATACCAGCTTTTGAAGCAGTTGCTGAACCTTCAATTTCTCCTTCTGAAATAACATCAATTACCGTACTATGGGCTGTGCTTGATAATATATCGCCAAAACCAGAATGTGTACGGCCAATATATCCAATATTTGTTATATATCCATGAAAATCATGTGTAGGGTGTGCTCTTGCTGGTGTAACCATGTTTAGAAGGGATTAAAATTAGTTTTTTGTTCTAAATCAATACCATTACTTACAACAATACTACCAACTAGCATTTCTCCATATACTAAATTTAATGTAACACCAGAACGGGAAATATTAGCAATGCTACTAAAACTGTAATTACTGTCTTTTAAATTTCCATCATTTCTATTAATAGATGAACTACTATTTAAAGGCATTGATTTATGTGGTGAAATTATTTCCGTAACGCCACCCACTGCCATTTTTGAACCAACTGTAGTTAAGCCAGCACCAACAACTTTACCAATTAAACCTTTTACACCAAAAATTGTAGTAGATAAAAAACCTGAAGTTGCAGTAGAAGCTGCAGAACCACCAATTATTGCCCCAATACCTCCTATGGTTGCAGAAATAGGATCAAATGCACCTGTTGCTACTGGTATAATTTGTATTAAACCGTCGCTTTTCATTTCTAATTCATCTTCTGTTAAATCTTTACCATTCATTTTTATTTTGTAGTATTGATTACTCATATATTTTTCTAAATCAGGAAAATTTGCTATTAAAAATTTAAATGCTTCTAGTGGACTATTTACAGCAGCTTCAAAATATGAAGAACCTAAATCTTGTTTTAATTTACCATAAACCTTAATTTTGTTTAGCTTCATAGCGGTAAACTCCTACAAGTTGTTTTTGATATCTATTATCAAAAGGTTCCCTACAACTTAATGATTTTATACTGTGATTTAATATCATCATATCCCCAATGTAAAGTGCTACATGGCTAAGTGTATTATTTATAGATTTAAATAGTAATACATCACCAATTTTTATATCATTATTGCTTTTTTGTTTTACAAAATTAAGTTTTGGTAATGCTATTTCAAATTCTGGATTATTTATAAAATCTTTGATTTTTTTTGGTCTATTCCAATAAGGTATTTTTATATTCTTTGTTTGTAAATACCAATCTGTAACTAAAGACCAACAATCATATTTACCCCAAATAAATTCTCTACCTATTAAAGATGCAGGCTTATAACCAGTTGGTTTATAATATGACCAATCGTTATTTGAAATACTGTATATATAATATGGAATGTTTAAAAATTCACAACTAGCTTTGTCTGTTTCACTAGGTGTTGATGCCCCTNTTGTATGCGAATGAAAAATACCAATTATTTCACCATTATCTTCACATTCCGCCCAATCATCAGGATCAATAATAAAATATTCAAATTTACTATCTGCTAAATTTTTACAAGGCCAAAATGTTTCTGAGCCTTTAATGATTGCAACAAGACCACAGGCTTCATCTGGATTTGTTGTTTTTGCATATTTAACTGCGTTATCTTTCCAACCCATGCTATCCATTCATATATTGACCAACACCAGGGAAAAGCTTTCTTGTTACTTGCCTTCTAGGTAGTTGTATGCCCTCTCTGTCAAAATCTGCTGCTAATTCAAATACTACAGCTTGTCTATTTTCAGACAATTTACGATCAATTGTAAATATTTCTCTTGGAAACTCTATATTTGCAGGCGTACCATATGGATTACTTCCACTGCTAAAATTTGCATTATCTAAATATCTTGCATGAGTCCTTATTCTTGTGAATATACTAGAATTCAGATCATTTCCCGGTGTTACTGTGTTTACTTGAATCATTAATGCTGTAATTGTATTCAAAACATTACTTACAGTGAATTTAGGTCTAGGTATTTGCCCTGCACTAGTATATTCAAAACCTTCTGCAGCTACTGGAAATTTTAAATATGCATTACCTTGCCAGATTATATTAGAATTAGATTCATTAACACCTGCATGAAATCTATATATAGTATTAGAACCATGAATTGAAGTAATTAATTGTAATGTATAAAGCTCAATTATTGAACTAGGTGCAATTTTTTGTAATTCTGCAACTGGTAATGTCATTATGCTTCAAATACTTGTTCAATTGTTAATTTTATAGTTGCTCTATTTGGATAATCAATAGTTTTTTTATGACCTTTATAAACAAATTTAGATGCTGCTGCTTCACCAGGTGGCACAAAATCAAAAGCGTCATTATCTGCAACCCTATCTGTCAAAAAACTTTCAATTGTATCTGCTTCAGTTTCAGTAATATTATTAAATGAAAGATTTAATAACATAGGATCAGTATTCGTTGGAAGGCCAAAAGATATTCTGTGTTCATATCCATCACCCATTTTTGCAACTACAACTTTAGGTTTTTTTGTTTTTGTAAATCCATAACTAGGTTGTATTGATGGAAAAGTAGCCATTATGCAAGTAAACCTCCTGGTCGTTTTTGTTGAATAATTTCTGCTTGTATTGCAGATGCAATAACATTACCAAATGCATTTGCTTGTTGACTGTCACCTTCTACTGAAGTTGAACTAGCATCTACAGATACATTAATAGTTGTTGAGCCGCCACCTGTGGCTATTACACCTAGTTTGCCATCTTTACCACGCTTCAAGGGCATAATACTCTCTGCACCAGCTTCCCCTAATAAGCCTATACCATTACGAAAAGGGAATATATGAGGTGAATTTACTACACCACCTTTTGCGAATTCTTGTAAGCCATTGTATCCATATACATTACCCATTGCATTTTTTTTAAATATTCCTGTAAAAATATCTGTTAAAGGCTTTGTTACTCCCTGCTGTATTGCAATACGTGCCATATCGCTAATAATAGAATTAGCTAAACTTTGAAAATTCATTTTACCGGTCATAACAAAATCTACTAATGCATCTTCCATTCCTTTAATCCCTTTTATAACTACATCTGACATTGACTCTTTTACAGATTTTATGCCATCTTTAAAAGTATTTAATTTATCTATCATTACTGCACCAAAAGATTTATCTAGTGCGTCACCTGCGCCTTCTGCTCCATCTTTTATGCCATTTAAGTAACTTGATGGTGCTTCTGTATTACTAAACAAATCATTAAATTGTTCCATACTTACACCTAATCTTTCTGTAAAACCTTTAATATAATCTTCTCCAAATATCGAGTTTAAAAGATCACCTGCATTAGTTTTAAATTTATCAGTTATCGGTTTTAATAAATCAATAGTACCTAAATCAGCATCTTCTTTTTGTAACCTATTAAATACTTCTGTCACATATGCATCACGATCTTTCATTATTTCATTAATACTACTTCTAGAACCTCTTGCTTCTTCTAATTTTGCTTCAAATTCAATGTTAGCAATTTTTCTGGCTTCAATTCTATTAAATTCTTTGTTAATTATATTTACAAAACCTCTAAATGTTTTAGATAATCCTTCAAATAATTTATTAAATATACCCGACACAAAATCTATTGCTTTTTTTGCTACTCTTGTGAATTCATCAAATAATTTAACAGTTGCTAATGCTACTACGGAAATGCCAGTAATTCCTATTTTCAAAGCGTTAAAAAATCCTGAAAAATCATTTTCTGAGGAAAATAAATTACTAAATACTTTTACAACACTATTAAGTGTTGGTAATAATGCATCTGTTAATTGTTTTCGGAATCCATCAAATCTTATTGCTAATACGGCTAGTTGATCGTTGAAATATTCGGCATTTTGAGCAAAATTATCTGATACTTCATAATTAAATTCTTTTAGAGATGCAGCACCACCATTTAACATATTAATTAAACTTGCGCCTGACCTGCCAAATATTTCCATAGATATAGCTGCTTTTGTAGCACCATTTTCCATTGATGCAAATCTATCTGCAACTTCACCTAATACTTGTTCACTTGTTTTAAATGAACCGTCTGTAGTTCTAACAGATATTCCTAAAGCATCAAAACTATCTTTATATGTTGCTACACCTTGGTCTGCTTCTCTCATAGATTGAGCTAATCTTCTTAAGCCTTTATCTATTGTTTCTTGACTTACACCAGCTAATTTACCAGCGTTAACATATGCCTGTAATGTATTAGCCGCTATACCTGTTTGATCTGCCATTTTGCCAAAACTATCTGCACTATCTATTGCACCTTTAACTAATCCTACAAATGCACCACCTGATATTATTAAACCGAATGCTCCAAATGTTTTATTAAGACCACCCATGGCTAATCTTAAATTTTTTACACGCCCTGTTACACCTTGCATTGAATTACCAAGACGTTTTATAGAACCTGCCCCTACAGTTTTTGCTGCTACTACTAAGTCAAATTTTGCCATTTAGTTATCCTTATTTATTTGTCTTAAAACGCTTGTTTCTATTATTTGCAAATTCTCTAACATATCAATAGGATTATCTATATTATACAGTTTAATCATTTCTATTACACTTGTATAGTCTAGCCCAATAATTCCACTAAATCCGACTCTCCACTGTGTCTGACATCGTATAAACATCTCCACGTATTGCCAATTATCTTTAAGAACATAAAAATTATTATTATTTTCATTTTTATTTATTGTTATGCCTAATACTTTTGCATCTTCAGCAGTTTGATCAATGACAAGTGAACCAGAAAGCCAATATTCACCTGCCTTTATTAGTTTTTTGCAAATAATTCTTCGTTTGATTTCATAAAATGCACGCCTACCGCAGCAGCAAACCCTCTTACGTCTAATAATTGTTTTAAAGTATTTTTATTAAAAGGAACTTGTGAACCGTCTTGTGCTTCCATATCCTCCCAACCAACTAAAACTTCTTTTGTTACATCTACTTCATCTATTTGTTTATCTTCAATCATTTTTACCATTTCTCTAAATCTTGATTGTGTAACATTCTTAAAATGTGCAGTAAATATTTCTGTTAATACTTCATTATCTTTATTAATTTTTACTTCTACTTTCCATTTGTAAAAAGGGTTTTGATCAATAACAAAAGGCATAAAAAACTATATATATACATACTAGGGTAAACCCATTTTATAAATTATGCAAGTTTAGGTATAAACCAATGAAAATTCATTTTGTCCAGCAGATGTAGGTGTTGCATAAAAAGGTAAATTAAGCATTGTAATACCATCTGACTCTTCATATGTTGGTTGCCCTAAATCTGTTTGAGGGCATGATACTGTAACCTTATTACCTGCTGTTGTTCCATGTAACCAAGTATTTGTACCAGTGGAAGTACCAGTATAGTCTGTAAAAAAGTTATGTGAACTTAGAGCAACATTTTCAATAACAACTGTTCCAGAAGGTCTACGGTCAGTTATTAATACTTCTTTTGTACCACCTACTAGTTCTCTATATATTACTTCATTATTAAAATCAAAATTCCATGATTGTAATGCTGCTGAGAAACCGAATATTTGAAAAGCAGATGTACTTCCATTTTTAAAAATTAATGGGTGTGCCTGATTACTTGTAGTCACAGCCGGCAGTGCACTATCCGTTGGTGTATTGAATATACCCGTTAATGAAAAAGAAATACGTGGGATATTATTCACCTCACAAGAAATGCTAAAAGTACCTCTAGCACCTGTGACAATATGCCTAATACCATCAAAATTTACAAATAAAGTAACACTGTCTGTAGGTGTAGCAACTGGTGCATATGTAACTGTATTACCCCCCGAAACATTTTCAGATAATCCACACGCTTTTAATATTGCACCATATTTAGGTGCGGTTCCAGCAGTTCCAGAACCTGCCATTTCCACATCAAAAGTTACATTTACTCTAGTATTAGCTGGTATTACTTCATAGTTACCCATATATGGTCTAATTAAATCTCTTGAAATTTCTTCACTAACAATAGGTTCTATATTTAAATCTATAACTTCCACATAATTAGCACTGCCTGTAGGTGTTGAATTTGTAGCATACGAACTTCCTTCAGTTTTAGCAAGTAATGATCTTTTTCTGTGTAGCTTTGGCATTGTTACATTCAATCAGTATGTCTTTATAATATACTTATTTAGCAATAAACACCATCTATTGCGTTAAATCGTTTATTTCTGTTCTATAACGCACTATATATTGTACTTCAATAACACCTGCAGGTTGATCCGCATCTAATAATTCAAAAGATGTGTCGGATGGCTGTACATCAATAGCTAAGTTATTTACTGTTAAATCTGCCATAATTTTACTGTGTAAACTTTGTATAGTTGGATCTGCCACCTTATCAGGAACATCACCTCTTACTATTACACTTATTCTTATTGTTAAAAAATGATCTAGTGTAGGTAATGATGTATTTTGTTCAACAGTATCACTTATAGGTTCTAATACAACTGCTGGTGATTCACTTCTAGTTAATGCTACTACTCTACTTCTATATATTCTTGTACCTACCCCTGTTGTATTAGCAAGTGTTGTAAGTAACCTTGCCATTATTTGTTCACGTTTAGTAGTCATGTTTTTTGTATTGCGATTTCACAAAATACACCGTCATCTAACTTTCTTAACTCTCTTACTGTATATGCAACATTATCAACAGTTATAGATGCACCTGCAACTAAAGCACCAAAATCAACAACTCTAGCAGTCAATTGATAATCAGTGCTCATAATTTGATTACCAGCTAAAACTAAATCAGGTTGTTCTAATATTGCATTTGCAGTTGTAGTACCTGATGTACAACTAACACCAAAATCATTAAGATATGCAGATGATGTTGTGCTGTCCTCTACAAATGCCATTTACTTTTTTGTTGTTGTTTTTTTTGGTTTAGGTTTTGGTGTGTAAACTTCAGCCCTACCCATAGTTATTAATAATTGTGCATCTGTTTCAGATACATCATATGTTTGGCCTGATTCTAAACTTTGACCACTAGCACAAACATTTTTTAAACACTTAATTCTCATAAAAAAAAAGGGGCTGTTATACCCCTTATATTAAACCACTTATGTAGTTACGTCTAAGATCGCTGCGAATGACTGAGCGTGTCTTACCGCTACATCAAATGCAACTACACCTTTCACTGTAACTAAGTTTTTAACAAAGTCATCATCAGATTCACCTGCAGTAATTTCAATTCCAGATCCATATAGACCCAAGATTGCCTGTGAGAAATCACCAATAACAACAGCAGAACATGAACCACTTGTAGAACCTTTTGTAAGGTTGCTAGGCACTTGGTTTGTCATAGCTAAAGGATACCCATTAACAGCAATAGGTGTTGAACCTCTACCTAATGCCTGTAGGTTGTTGTTCACTAAGTACTCACCACCTGATGTTTTAAGTTTCTTAATAGCACCCATCACTTTAGCGTTGGTTACATAAGAAATAGCATCTGCATTGACAGCAGCATTATCTTCCATCATGGCAGTTTCTAGATCTACTAATGCATCTACTGTAATAGCACCACCATTAGTACCCATAGCAACAGAACCAATACCAGATGTTTGCATAATTCCAGTAGGCTGACCTGATGAACCAGAACCGTTGAGTATTCCTAAATCAATACCTAAGTTAATACCGTCACTAATGTCTCTTCTAACCAAATCTTCAATGCCTGGTGTAGCTTGAATAAGCATATTCCTAGAAAATTTAGACGCTGTTCCTAGTGTTTTTGGAGTCATTGAAATTTGATCAAACGTACTCTCTGATTGACTTAGTGCAGCAGTTTCACTTGATAAGAAACCAGTTGAAGCAACACCTGATCTTCTAGGTATCGCAACATCTCCAACAAGGCCAGAAAGTGTTTGTACACCTAGACCAACCATGACAGTAGAATTACGTAACGCCTCGATAAAATCATCTGCTAATAAATCTGTTGCAACAATGTTACCGCCTGTTGTAGAACCTGAAGTTACGTATGTAGCCCTTTGTACTAAACCGCTAAATGGAATAAATAAAGATCCACTTCTAGTACCCTTACCAGAATCTTTTGCTATTTGTTGTGAAATTTCTCTAGCAAAACCTGATGCCTTATTAGACCAATCATTAGTAATTAATCCTCTAATACCAGCAGAAAGTCTATAGTCTTTTACATACTGTTTTCTTTCTTCTGGTGAGAGTTGTTCTTCTATAGGCTTTGCTGTTTCAACTGGCTTTGCATCTATCTTGTCTAAGATAGCTTCTCTGCAAGCATCTACAGATGAACCATTGTTAATTAACTGTTCTGCTAGGTCATCAAAACCACGCTTAGAACACATTGAATTGATCTCTCTAATTCTTGTGCGTTCTGCTGATGCTGCTTTTTTAGTAGCTTCACTACGCACAACTTCAAGATCAAGTTGCTCTTTTTCCATAGTTAGTTTTTGTTTAGAATTGGGCTGTTGTGCGTCAGTTGACGCTGCGTATACACGCTTACTGTCTACTATATCTTGTTTTTCTACACTAGGCATAGTGTTGTCATCAAT
>FUFK010628039.1_pt1 | contig 23755 bp, 26 predicted proteins | sample 1021851 | NCBI WGS metagenome assembly FUFK01 (sample SAMEA51879418, study PRJEB19060) | metagenome | reverse complement strand
TATTATAAAAGAGCAATTAAGATCACTGATGTAAATGAACTTGGTGATGTAATGATTTCTCAATTAAGCTCATTATTTGATAAAAAAGCAAAATTACATTAAATTTTTTTTAAATCTTGGTTTTTCCATCTAATATTTACTTCAGCCCCAGTTCTTGTTCTAGAATTTTGACAATTTAAAGAAGCAAAATTTTTTTCAAGTAAGTTTTTACCTATAAATATTCCCAAACCTAGACCCGATTGACCTTTATCTTTATTCTTAAGTGATCTTAAATAAGGTTCACCTATTTTTGACAATATCTCACCAGGATAACCTTCACCATCATCCTCGATAGTAATTTCAGTATAATCATTGTTGCTCTTAAGAGTTATGAATATTTTTTCTTTAGCAAATTTATTTGCATTTCCAATAAAATTTCTCAAACCATATATAATCTCTATTGATTTTGGAATTTTTCTAGGACTTGAATCTTGATCAAAATTTAAGATAAATTTTTTATTACTTGTTTCTTCGAATGAATTAATAATTTGATTTATATATTTCTTAAAATTTAAGTCCTCATCTATAAAATCATCTTCTTCAATAGGATTTAGAGACAACCTTTTTAAAATTTGATTACATCTTTCAACTTGACTTGATAATAATTCTATGTCCGAGGTTAGTTCTTTGCGGTCCTTTAACTGTTGTTTTAACTCTTGTGAGATAATTTTAATCGTGGATAAAGGGGTTCCAAGAGAATGAGCTGCTGCTGCTGCTTGGCCTCCTAAAGATAGCATCTCATGTTCTTGAGCCATAATTTCCTCCATTTTACTTAAGGCTTCTTTTCTTTTTCTAGATTCTGAGCCAAACACTATCGCAAAATAATTCAAAAAGATAAGAGCAATTATAAAGGCGATTGGAATTGAATAATAATAATAAGGATCAACATGAAAGTGGTTGTTTAAAGGCGCAGGTAAATCCTCTGAATAAAATGTCAGAAATGTAATCATTAATATTGTTGTAATGACAAGAAATAAATTAGTTCTAATGCCTAAATTTGATGAAGCAAACACGCTAGGAATTAATAAAAAAATTACAAAAGGATTTACAATACCTCCTGTCAAATATATTAATGAACCTAATTGAAATATATCAATCATCAAAAAAATTAGTGCTGATCTATCGGAAAGTTGTGTTTTATTGTAAATAAAAATCAAATAAAAATTACTTAAAATTCCAATAAAGATAATTAAATTTGATAGAATNAAATTAAAATCAAAATTTAAAAAAAAATAAACAATNTAAACTGAANNTAATTGNCCTATTATACCAATCCATCTTAAAGAAATATAAGTAGATTTTTTTAAAGTATGAAATTTNGAAGTTTCAAAAAACTTCATANACTAAATATCTAAATTTTGAACATTTATTGCGTTAGAAATGATAAAATCTTTTCTTAATGTTACATCATTACCCATTAAAGTATGTATCAATTCTTGGTCTTTTTTTGAGTTTTTTGAATACTGAACTTGAAGTAAATTTCTCGTTTCTGGATTAAGAGTTGTGCTCCAAAGCTCTTCTGGATTCATTTCTCCTAACCCCTTAAATCTTTGTATACTCATTTTAGATTTTTCAATTTCTATCAATTTTGAAAACTCCTTTGAACCTTTCTTAAACTTTTTAATTTCCTTATTATTAGTCATTATATAATTTTCTAATTCTTCCTCGTCTTTNATATAAATTCCTTTAGAACCTTTNTTAATTTTAAATAATGGTGGTTGAGCAAGGTAAACATGTCCATGTTCTATNAATTTGTTAAAAGGTTTATTATTAAAGAATGTTAATAATAATGCCCTAATATGTGATCCATCTACATCAGCATCTGTCATTATAATTATTTTTCCGTACCTTAAATCTTTTAAATCAATTTCATGAGCCTTTGGATCTAATCCAAGTGCATTAATTAANGTAACTATTTCATTTGANGATATCATTTTAGACAATGCTTTTGTTCTTTGATCTGAACCATTTCCATTTCCATTTCCATTTTTTTTAATATTTAAATCTTCAACGTAAGTATTAAGTATTTTTCCTCTTAAAGGTAAAACTGCTTGATTTGATCTGTTCCTGCCTTGTTTTGCTGAACCGCCAGCTGAATCTCCTTCAACAATGAATAATTCTGTTCCTTCTTGTTTTCCTATTTGGCAATCAGCTAATTTACCTGGAAGACCACTCAATTCAATAGCACCTTTCCTTCTTACATTTTCTCTTGCTTTTCTTGCTACATCTCTGGCCATTGCGGCTTGTATCACTTTAGCTAAAACTATCTTAGCTACTGATGGATTTTGATCAAACCATATTGATAACTTCTCATTTACTAATGTTTCAACTATCATTCTTACTTCGGACGAAACTAATTTGTCTTTTGTTTGAGAAGAAAATTTAGGATCAGGAATTTTTATTGACAAAACACACGTCAAACCTTCTTTAATATCATCCCCAGAAATAGTTAATTTATTTTTTTTTAGCAAATTATTCTCATTTGCATATTTATTTATTATTCTTGTTAAAGCACTTCTAAAGCCTAATAAATGTGTTCCACCATCTTTTTGATAAATATTATTCGTATAAGGAAAAATATCTTCAGAATAGCCTGCATTCCATTTTAACGAACACTCTAATTCTACGTTATTTTTTTTGCCTTCAATATAAATTGGTTTTCTAAACAGATCGTTTCCGTTTTTATTTTGTAATTTTTCTCTTTTCTCATCTAAATAATCTACAAATTCTATTAAACCTCCATCATATTTNAATTCTAAGATTTTTTCTTTTTTTTGAGTATTNTCAATAAAAGTTATTTTTATACCTTTGTTNAAAAANGCTANTTCTCTCATTCGTTTAATTANTATATTTGCACTAAATTTGATTGATGANAAAACNTCTTTTGAAGGTAAAAAAGTTATTNGAGTTCCTGTTTGTTTTGATTTNCCTGAAATTTTAAGNGGTGCTTTTNCTTCACCATTACGAAATTCAATAGAATATTTTTTTCCATCTCTATTTATCTCTAAGAATAATTTTTCTGAAAGAGCATTAACAACAGAGACTCCCACACCGTGTAAACCACCAGAAACTTTATAAGAGTCATGGTCAAATTTTCCACCAGCATGAAGTTGGGTCATGATTACTTCAGCAGCAGATTTCTTTTCTCCTTTATGTATATCTGTAGGAATTCCACGACCATCATCATTAATAGTTACGGTTCCATCAGAATTTAATTTTACATTAATATTTTTACAATATCCCGCTAGAGCTTCATCGATTGAATTATCTACAACTTCATAAACCATATGATGTAAACCCGTTCCATCATCAGTATCACCAATATACATACCTGGTCTTTTTCTTACTGCTTCAAGACCTTTTAAAACTTTTATTGAGTCTGCTTGGTAATTATTTTTCGGCATATTTTTTTTTAACAATAGTTAATAATATCATTTTTTTTACAAAAAAAAATTTTAAAACAATATAAATTGATCTTATTTGTATGCAATTTGACCTGTTTTAGAGCGTATTTTTTTTTTTATAATTGATAATATTTTTTCTATCTCATAGGACAACTTTAAGTCAGATTGAAATTTTTTTTGATTTACCAAATTATAAAATGTTAATAAAATATTTTGCATTGGGGTTAAATTAGGTTTGATTAATTTAGTTTTTCGCCTTATATATGTAAAATTATTTTTATTATTGTAACCATCATAATTGATAATTCCTTTTTCACCATAAAATTTAATTTTTCTTAATTTCTTTCTAACCTTATTAGAGTAAAAAATTCTAATATCAATATTTTTTGGACCCTTTAAACTAATTGAAATTTCTTGAAAAAAAAATTTGTTTTTTTTTGTTATGGCATTTTTAATTACTTTATTAAATTGAACTTTTTTAAATAATCTAATAATCACAGCAAGTGGGTGTGGTAACCAATCAAAACAAGGTAAGAAATTTTTATCATTATATTTATTACTGTATTTTCCAAATTGAACATCTATTAATCTAATTTTTCCAATTAACTTTATTTTCGAGAAAATAACTTTTAAGTTTTGATTAAACAGATCAGAATGATTTACAAGAACTGTGGTTGAGTTTTTTTTTGACAATTTATCAAGTTCTTAATTTCATGAATATTGTTAGCTGCAGGTTTTTCTAAAATTATAGGAATTCTTTTTTCTAAAAATAATTTCGCTATTCGAAAGTGAGACTTTACAGGTGTACATATTATAGCAGCATTAATTTTTGATTGAATAAGATTTTTTTTGGATAACTTTTTAAATCTCTTTTCGTTTAAATTGTTTTTTCTAAAAACAGTTTTTAAAAAAAATTTTTTATTCTTTTTAATATTTTTGTAATATTTTTTTCCAAACTTTCCAAACCCTACTAAAGCTAAATTCAATCTTGTATCCAATCTTTATATTTTTCTTTATTACTAATAAGATATTCGGGAAATTTATCATCTATTTCAATTTTCTTAAAAACAAAATTTCTATCAAAAATATCTTCACCATTTCTAATTTTTTTTTCAATTATTTCCTTTTTTTTAAATTCGTCTTTATCAAATTCAGTATGTTGAAAAGAACTTATTTTTTTAATTATTCCCTCAACATCATATAAAAATGAAAAATGCCAACCCCCATTTTGGATTATTCTAATGTTTTCCGGTTTATCAACTCTCCACCATGGATATTGTTTTACTTTGTATTCTCTAAGCCAATTGGGAGATTGAAGATACTTTTTTTTACAAATCTTAGATCCATGCCATATAGACTGTTTTGTATTTATCAAATTCAATTTATAATAAAAAAACAATTGCTCAAAAACTCCAAACTTTAAATTTGTTTTGGTAAATTCAAAGATTTTTTTTGGGTTTGGTATCTCATCAATATCTGAAATTAAAATATAAGTATCATCATCATATTTATTAATTTCTCTCATTGAAATATTCCTCTGGTGCTCAAGCATTTTCCACGGATTATTAAGATTTGGAAAATTATTTACAGGTATATAAACGATCTTATCTTTAAATTTATCATATTTACTAAAATCAAAATTAAGTTTTCTTTTATTACCTCTGTGATCAAACTCACCCTCAGTTATAATAAATTTTGTTACATGTTCATATAAAATATTTAGCCCCATGAATCTAAAATAATTTCTTCCAAGTCCTGAAAAAGTTCCTTGTCCCTCTTTCAATGCAGATAATAATGGTAGTGGTAAACCTTTATCTCTTGCAAACTGTGCAAGTTCTTTTTGTTTTGGACCTACAGTTCCAAAAGCTTTTTTCATCATGCTTCCAAAAGGGCCAAATATAAATGGTGTTAATAATGATGCTCCTGTATTCCACATCATTGCATTTTTCATAGCAACACCTGCATTTACTAATTGATCTCTTTCTACATCACCCTCTGGTATTTCAGACAAGTCATCTGCTAAAGCTGATGCGATTTGTACACCTGCTTGTTCATTTAATGTATCATAAGTTAAAGCTCCAACTCCTGCTCCAGCAGTACCACCTAAAATAGATTGTACTTCTGTTTTTAATAAAGGACCTCTGTAAGCTCTTGAAAGTGGATCTACTAATTTACCTATACCTCTAATAGCACCACCAAATAATTTAAATCTACCTGGTAATCTGTCTGCTACTTTTACTGCTTGTTGTGCAAAAAATCCAGGACCCTTACCTAAAAGAGTACCTTCTTTAGCTGCTTTAAATATTTTTTTTCTGTTAGCAACATACGGATAAATACTACCTGTTATGTCACCAACAAGTTCATATGTTGGTTGTCCTACACCAGTTGATGCTCTTAAGGGATCTTGTAAAAATTCTTTTTCACTAGCTACCTCTTCTGCTGCACCTAATCTCATTTCTGATAACTCACCCATTGTAGGACCTTTTAACTTACCACTTTTGATAAGTGCATCTATGACCATTCTTTGCTCTTCATTCAAAGAATCAGGATTTAAAGTTTTATCATCTAACTTTTTTTGTAGTTTATCTAATGTGCTCATTTTTTTTAAAGATTTGGAAAGATTTTTTTAAAATCTTCTTCAGTCATTTCTCCTATTTTCTTTTCTAATTCTCTAAATTTTAATTGTTTTTCTTCAAAAGTATCTAATGTGGTTCCATCTGGTATCAAACCATAAGCTCTTCTCTCGTCTAATAAATATTGTGATGAGCCTCCAGCTCTTTCGTATAATCTTTCTTGTTGTTTTATATCATCAAGTATTGTCTCAGCTGTTGCAGTTAATGAGGCAATTACATTTCTTTCACCTCTTAATAATGGGAACACTTTAACTAAACCTTTAGCCATCTCAATATCTTTTTGAGTTAAACGGTCTTTTGATTTTAATGAGTTTGCTAATTTGTAAACCAATACAGTTTCATTGATAGCCAATCTTTCATAGTCTAACGCATTTCCACCTTTCAATCTTTTTTTAGCGTTACTTAAAGAGCTTCTTCTATTTTTTTCAAATGAACCTAAGGTTCTATCTAAATAATTTAATGCTTGTTGTTTATTGTCAAACACCCCATCTGATACTAAATCTGCTGCTGCTGTTTCTCTTTGTAAATTAAACATAGCTTTACCTGCTGCCTTTACTTCACTTACATCATCTCCACCAACTTTAACAAAATCAAACACATCACCTAAAGCTTCAGTTACACGACCTCCATATAATCCAATGGCACCAGTGACACCCGCTTGAGCTTCACCTTTTTCAATAATACCTAAACTTCTGTTTATTAGATTTACTGCAGCATACTTACCTGCAATACTTTTAGCTAGATCTAAAGTTTCTTTGTTTTGATCAGAATTTGGTATAAAATTTAAATTAGGATCTACAGTTTGAAAAATATTTAAACCATTAGCATCTTTTTTTCCTGTATTAATTTGTTTTGTTCCATCTATTAAAATTCTACCTGCTACATTAACTGTTCTACCTGCTTCATTTGTATATTGAATTACACCAACCTCTTTTGTATCAGGCATTTCAAATGCTTGGTTTTGTGCTTTTAAGAAATCTGTAGAGAACTCTAACGCTCTACCAAGAAGATTTTGTTCTATCTCATCCTCTTTCATTTTGACCATTACCATGTTGTTTACAGCTGGACCTAATGCAGCTCCAAATACCTCAAGAGCACCACCTAATCCTGCTTTTCTTGTAGTTCCTGTTAATAATCCTGATGCAAGGTTAGATAAGAATACCATGTTAGCTTGGGATGTTTTACCTTGTCTCATTTCTTTTGCAATTTGTCTTGCTAAATCTAGTTGAGCTTTGAATGGTGAGTTTGCATTTATCGTATCTAAATTAGGATCGCCTTTGCCTTTTGGATCTTCTTTAGGATCATCTTTTGGTGGATCTTGTTTAGGATCCTCCCCTCCAGGTGCAGGCATTGCACCTGACATATCATCCATACTTCCTCCCCTATCTGAAAGTTGAGGTGGTAAAGTATTTTCCGCTACCTTTGCAGTATCAATAACTTTTGTTTTTCCAAACTTAGTTACATTATCAGGAGCTGTTGCAACGTCTTCTTGTTTTTGTTCAAATCTTTTAGAACCTGGTCTCCCTGCTCCAGGGTCAGGTATTGTAGTTCTTGGTTTTTTTACAATTTCATCAAGCTTAGTTGTATCTATTTTACCAAATAATTCTTCATCAGTTACACCTTCACTCATGTAATCAGTAGCTTTAATTCTATTTTGTCTAAAAAATTCTGCACGTTCTTTTGGACTCATTGCATTGATTCTTTTTCTTTCTTCAATTCCTGCTTTAACTCTATTTTGAAGTGCATAAATAGTTCCTAAACCAACTGCACTTGGAACCATTCCAATACCTGCTAGTGTTGGTAACGCTTTTGATGCAACATAACTTCCACCAAATCCTGCCGCTGTTCTACCAATAGGATCGTTGATACCCATGGCTTGAGCTACTTTATCTCCAGCATAAAATCCACCAATAGCAGGAATACTAAAAATGTTTCTTCCCAAACTTTTTGCACCTGTCCCCATTCTTTCAAAAAATGTAGGTTGTGCTCTTAAAGCAAGTCCAGTGCTATAAGTACCTCCAACAGGCACTCCCATAGGACTTCCTTTAGGTATAACCGCAGGCACAGGTGGTTGCATTGGACCAATAATACTTTTTCCTACTCTTGCTTTAATAGGTTTAAGATGGCCTTTTCTCAAAGCCTCTCTTCTAAACATCGGTCTATTTAATACTCTATTTAAAGACACTAGACCTCCTAAACTACACCAGCTGGTTTATTTAATCCTTGATAAGCAGTAAATGCACCAATACCTGTTCCAACTGCTTGAGCAAGTGGGCTAGTTGATGGTGCTGTTCCCATTGTAACTCCTGATTGAGTCTTAGGACCTGCAGCATATAAATTAGCTAAGAACTCTGCTCTTTGATATGGTTCGTACTGTTGTTGTAATGTAGATTGTCTTTGCGCATCTAAAGCTTGTTGAGCAAGTTGTCTTTGAACACCGCCTGCTGCAAATAACTGATTTATATCTGATTGAGCCATTTGTTGTTGGCCTAAACCTAATTGACCTAATTGTTGACCTGCTTGCAATCCAACCGCTTGTTGTCTTTGAGCTGCACCTAACGCAGTGTTAAAACCTTGAGCTTGTGCTCTACCCATAGCTTCTAAAGTTCTATTTTGCAACTCTGCTTGTTGAACTCCTTCTCTTCCTCCACCAAATGCACCTGAACCAACTGCTTGTGCAGCCAATTGATTTGACATTATACCTGATTGTCTTGCTATTTCGTTAGTCACATAATCTTGATAAGGATTTAAAAATTGTGAAATTTGTGAAGCACCAATAGGAGCAGCCGCTCCTGTGACTTGATTTATACCAGCTTGAACAGTGCCTGCACCAACACCAGTTTGACCTGCTCTTGTCATTCCTTGTTGTTCTAGTGCTCCTAAACCTGCAACTTGATAATCTGGAAGGTTAATTGGTTGTTGCGCTACCTGACGCGCAATGTCCATTAATTCTATTTTTCTTTCTTCTATACCAGGAGCTTCTCTTACAAACTGTGTTTGCGATGTAGGTGTTGCTGCCTGTTGTGATCTTCCGCCTCCAAAAAAACTCATAATTTTATCCTATCCACTTTTCAAGTTGCACATGTTTCTTTTTCCAGCCCCATTTTTTAGAAACTTTTTCCCAACCTGGTCTGGCCATTATACTTAATCTTTTACATTTATTTACTAATGCAAAATCTGTTACAGCTTTTATAAGATTGTCTTCCCACAGTTCTCTTCTTTTACCTGTACAAATGACAATCTCATATTGGTTGAAGTTTGGCATTACACCTATTCTTCCAACACAAATACCAAATACTTTATTCTCCTCTGTTTCATCAGAGCCAAACATAATCCAACATTGCATCATGTCTTTTTTCAATTCGTCTTGAATCCATTTAGCATCAGCATAATTTCCTGAAAACTTTAATGCCTCCGCTACCATAAACTCAGCTAATGGCCAAAAAGTATCTATATCTTTTGGCTCTAGTGGTAATATACTTACTAAAGGCTTAATTGATTTTTTGTTTGCTGTCGCCATTTCTATCCTTTAATAAATCAAATACTCTTTTGTATCTTCTTTGTTGTTCATAGAAATATTCGGCACCTTTTTCTCTCATGTCTTTCATGCTATTTGGATTAGCACCTGCTATGATTCCAGCACCTAATACTCCATCTGCTCTTGTTACAAACTCTCCGTCTGCTAATTGAGCTAACATTGTATCCTCGTCTTTATCACCTGCTCCTGATCCGTCCTCTACATAACCTTGTGCACGCACATAGTTATTTGCATCGTCTTCATCATGTTCAAGTTTAGATGGTAAATAGTTTATACCACCTTCATTAAATTTTCTTATTTCTGCTAATCCACCTGTTCTTAATCTTGTTTTCTCCATAGCATAAGGACCCATTCTAATACTACCTTGATTTTTAGGATCTCCCTCTGGTATGTAAACTTTTTCGTATTGTTTCTCTTGTCCCGTTTGTGGATCTATATATGTGTATCCAGGTCTTTGTGCTGCAAAGTCTGCGTAAGCAAGATTATAAGTTGGTTGATAAACATCAGTTGGTGCTTGATCAAAAGCACCCATAGCATATGGTATACCAGCTGCAAGTGCAGAAACTTTTAATGGATCATAACCTGATAAATCTTTTTTCATTAATAATTTTTCCATTACTGATCTTTTACCTTGTTCTTCTACAACTTTTTTCGCTGCTTCTTGTTTTGCTATTTCAGCTGCTGACATTCCATATTGAGACATTGACATATCAACTGCAGGTTTTGACGATGCAAATAACGATGCAGCAGGAATTTGTTGTACTCCTGGTGCAAAAGCAGAAAGTCCTGCAGAACCTAAAGTGTAACCACCATAAGCTCCTCCTGCCGCCCCTAATAATCTACCAATACCTGAAGCCCCTGCATCTTTAGCTCCTTTATAACCTTGATAACCACCGTAGGCTGCTAATGCGTAGGGTAAGAATTGTAACATTTAAATATTTTCTCCTTTAGATCTAAAAGGCTAATATTACCATTTTACTTGTCCTTTATCAACTCATCGCCAAATCTGCCTGTAAAGGTGTGTTCTCCAACATGGCTAATTTCATCGTCAACATAGGCATAGCATTTACCACCAGTAGCTTTCCAAATCTTACAAAAGGCAAAATCTTCACCCATATAAGTCTTATCCTCTGGGTTATGTAGAGTATCAAAGAAGTTCCACAATTCCTTTGTTTTCTGTAGTTTGCCATTAATTAGTGTATCTTGATATATCTCTTTGTCTGGATAATGTTTCTTCATCTTGTCGAATACTTCTCTCTTAATTAACATAAATCCAGTTGGTGAATGAGTTACCTCTATACAATTTTTCTCAATCTTTATATCGTTTGCATCAGGCACACGCATAGGAAATCTGTAGAAAGCTCTTAATTTAAGATCCTCAGCAGTTTTTATTCTGCCTTCTTGTATTACTTGAAGACCTTTGTCCCAACACATATCTTTCAATGGGTAAGGTACAGATATTACATCTTTATCTGCATCTAATAAATGTTGAAGACTATGGGGTTTAAAAGCAATGTCTGAATCTATAAATAACAAATGTGTGCATTTAGTTTGTAAGAAAGCTGACACACATAAATTTCTACCTTGTGTTACAAGTGACGATTTAAATAATTGAAACATCAAATTGATTTTATTATTCCAACAATATTTTTGTAATTCTAATACTGATTGCGTGTAATGTATTGATACTTCTGAATGACAAGGAGTTCCAACAAATACAGAAAATTTTGGTAAATTAGATTTTTCTTTTTTCTTATCAAACCATATTGGCTCATGATTTAGCATTTAAAACTCCTTCTAAAAAATTAGTCCATTCTAAACTTCTTTTGTTCCATGAGTAAAATTTTTTATAAAAATCTTGTTGCATCTGCAGGTGTTCCTGACATTTGTCATGATGTAAATATTCAACTACAGAATCTATAGCGTATGCAAAACACTCAGACATATTTTTATAGTTTGTGTCATATTGAACATATACAGGCCACTCTGAACAGGTCTCAAACAAAGCTCCATAATTAGTTGTAATCATATGTAAACCAGCTCCAAGTGCTTCAATTGCTGAGATGCAAGATGTCTCTTCCCAATTATTAGAATATGGGAATATTTGATAGTCATTAATATGTTTACAAATATAATCGTTACTGTGCCAACCTCTATAATTTACATTTTTTAATTCTGCTGCTTGAGCATATAATGGTTTATATGTATCATCATTATTATCCATAAATTGATCACCATAAATTTTAGTAGAAGAAAATACATCTAAAGTAATGTTGTCATTTTTTAATAATTGCATAGCACCAAGTATAATATTCAAGCCTCTCCAGGGAGTAGGATGGAATATCATTCTTATTGGATCACCTTTTTTGTGTATTTTTCTTTCAGGAAAATTTTCTATTGCATTTTTTATTACTGTGCATTTTTCGGTAGGGACTTTGTATACCATCCTAAACTTCTCATAACACCAATGGGAGTTAAATACATACCAATCATATTTTTTATGATTGTCTTTATCTTTAAACCAAGGCGCAAGGTTTGGTTGNTCATATGAATTTTGTTGCCAAAGAATATTTATTTTGTCTTTTGCTAAAGGTATTTTTTCNGGAACNGANGTTGTAATTTGAAANTTATCTAAGAAGNTTNGAATCNANATANTTTTCAAGTAATNTNANNTGTAATTCTGTACCACCTATNGGATTCATTANTTGGTTTTACCAAATACTTGAAGAGATGCAACCTCAATTGCTACGTCCTGTTGAAGATCATCCACAGTAGTATCAGTGTTGGGATCAGCAACATCAGTATCAAAATGAGTTTTGCTATCATATACTTTTCCTGTTCTTTTATTCTTGATTGTTTCTACAACCTTAGCATTATATACAGGAACTTTTTTACCATCTATAATTGTATAGTTTTTATCGTCTTCCGCCATGATTAGCTCGTCCTTGTTTATTGTAAGGTTTATAACTTCTTTTCTCAGATTTTGAAAGGTTTTTTTTGTGCCGACCTGGCCGCTTTTTAGGCTTTGGTCTTGGTACGTAATGAATAAATTTTTGCCTAGCCATTTTCTTGAGATCTATCTATTAATGCATAACTAATAACACCTGTAATTGCATTTGATGTATCACTCTCCATAAGTAAAGTATCACCCGCTTCTAAATTTATTGTATTAGATGCTAGATTTACAAAACTTTTATTAAGTTGTGCATGGGCAACTACTCTAGCTGTGCCACCGTTTTTTAAAACTAAAAGGTCCACATCAGCATTTGAGGCTGCTTTGTGTACTGCTTGCACACTTTTAACAATTCCAACTGCAGATGTAGATATAGTTAATACAGTTGTGGATGTGTTTGTGCTTAATAAATATGTTTCATTTTTATATTGTATTGTCATGACATAAAATAATTAAAGGTATCTTGTTCGTTTTTCAAGTCCTGTTGATATGAAGTATTTAATTGTGTTTTGACTGTATCAAGAGATTGCACAATTTGTCTTTGGTTCTCTTCTTCATATTGTTGTTTTGGTTCAGGTATGTAAACAGTAATCTTAGCCATGTAAAGCTGCTCCTCTATCAGATGAAGAAAAACCACCACCCGTGCTTTTAGAACCACTAGTACTTGTTGCACCACCTCCTCCACCCATAGCTTGATCTCTTGCAGTTACTTGTGATGACGGTCTTTGTGCCATTTGTTTTTGTATACCTCTTGCTTGTGCCATGTTTGCTACTGCTGCAGCGTTTCTTGCATCAATACCACCATAGCTTTTTGCATCAAAATAATCTGCTAAGGTTTTTGATCTTGCAAAATCTGTTGATTGTATTCTATCATTTATATCTCTCAAACCACCCATCATCATAGATCCAATACTTAAAGGATTAATCAGACCTAACCCCATTTTAGAAGATAATTTATTTGTAATTATACTTTTACCAAGGTCTTTCATTGCTCCCATGCTTGCTGCAGCATTGTTTACTATACCTGTCAAACCGCTATTGTCATTAGCTTGTGCTGGCATTTGACTCATCACAAAGTCTCTGTATGTTGCAAAGTCTGGGTATGTTGCTTGTAAAGCTCTGTTTGTGCTGTATTCTTGGAATAATGCTTCCTCGTTCATTATCTCATACCATCTTGTTGTACATCTGCTCTAAATGTTCCAAATCTCCAATTGTCATTTAACGCAGAGTTTTCTATTTTAATATTTGCAAGTCTACCTCTAACTCTTGTGTCTATTTTAGATGTAGCAGAATTAACCACAAAAGATACCGTGGTGGTATTACCCGCAATAGGAAAATCTTTTGTGCCTAGTGTTATTGATACATTTCCTGATAAATTTTTAAAGTCTGGTAAAAATCTCCTTATATTAAGAAGAAACTGACCATCACCTTCTACAGGTAAATCAAAATCTCCAGATTGCACAAAACAACTTATAGCCTCTTCTGTTCCGTTAAGATTAATTTTATTTACACCTCTTTCATGTTCAAAATACGTAGTTGATCCAAATTTATTTGTTACACCTTGTATTGTTGGAAATTGAGGTACCGTTGTTGGATCATATTCTGTTGCATAAGGATTTGCATAAGTCACAGAGTCTGCATAGGTTGTTCTCGCTAATGACATTGTCGCCCAAGTGTTTTCCACATAATTATAGGTAACAGTTCTATCTATTTGAACAGATGGTCCGGTAGTCGGTGTCCCTTTTGGATAAAACCATAGTATCTCATTATACAAAGAGTTATGAGCACCAAAGACAATTTGATTCGATGCGTAATTAATACCAAGATTATCTCCATCAGTTGTAAATACAAAGTCTTCAACTAATGAAGGTAAAAGTTTAACTGTACCATCAAAGACAAAGAAGCCACCAGAGTTACCCATCCAAAATACTTTACCATCTGCATAGACAGCTGCATGAGGACCAATACATCCACAGTTAGTACCCACCTGTCTTATGGAGAAAGTAAAAGGTGGACCAACAAACTGCATTGTATAAGCAGCTTGATCAGTCAATATTAAAACATAGTCTTTACCATTTACAGCTGCAACTATTGTGTTTCCGGTGTCCAGTCTAAATGTTCCTGCGGTATTGGTTGAAGTAGGATTATAAAGATTAAAATTTTCTTGGTCACTAAATCTAATAAACATTGGATCTTGTGTTGTATTATCACCCACTGTAGTCTCAGTACCAAAATGTATAAAATGTCTATCTCTATCAGATACAATAGTTGAAACGGATTTTGTCGGAGCACTAGCCATCTCTGTGCATCTATTATTAAGAGGATTACTTACTCTTGGATCCCAAGTAAATGTTTTTCCATTTCTTATTGTTGCCGTAAGTATGGCACCAAAATTATCAAGTGACCAGTTACCTGGATCAAGTATAACTGATGATGTTGTAGTTTGTTGTCCCCAACCTATAAAGTTTGTAATCTCAGTAACAGTTGCACCACTACTGTGAGCTGCAGTTGATGTTCCCTGAGCACCTCTNGTAATACCTGTAAGATCATTTGAACTAACACCTGTATAAGTAATTATTTCTTGATCTACTAATATAGTTCCACCAGTTCCAGAAAAACCTGTTGCACTGTTAAGTGTAATACTAGTTCCCGATCCTCCTGTACCTGCAGTGTCGTTTTGTAAAAGTCCGTTAAGCGTATTCGTCAATGCACCAGAAACATTTCCACCCCATGTTCCTGTTCCCCAACCATAACCATATGTCTGAATAGTTGGTCCTATTTCTACATAAGCTCTAATAGTTGCTGAACCAGCAGCGGTCATACCTGTCCCTGTTTCATTAGATGCCATTGTAATTGTAAAAGTATCTGCAGCAGCAGTTATAACTTCAAATGTTTGGTCAGTAAAATTAGCTGTAGTAAAACTTGTTGCTCCACCTCCTGGTAAAGTAACAGATTCAAATAAAAAATAATCACCAGATACTAAACCATGTGCAGTTTTGTTTACTGTAACAGTTGGTTGTCCATTTACAGAGGTAAACGTAGCACCAGTCAATCCTGTTTCTAAAGGAGTTACATCATAGAAAGCATCTTCATAGTAAATTAATAAAACTTTTGATGTACCAATGGCAGCGTACTTTCTACCTTGTAAATCAGTCCAAGTATGTTGAGCACGTGCAGGACCTGCAATAGTTTTTTGTCCGATAGCTGCGAATCCCCCGATCTTTTCTGGTTGAGCATATCTAAATCTAACAAAATCCCCATCAATCCATCTACCTTCAGCTCCTGAAGGTGTATCTGTTTTATCAAAACCTGGTAGTAATTTTACATTTGTAAGAGGCATACGGTATTTTACACCATGTTAAAGCTTCTTCCAAGTCGTNGGTGANGGCATGTTATGCTCNGATTTNANACCTTTTCTCATAGTCAANANNACATCTCCTGATATNGANATNCGTGGNTNNTCTTTTTCATTNATNCCTGTNTCGTGAAAAAGCATAGATGGAAANANNACNATNTTACCNGTNTTTGCNGGNTACTCAGCTTTTGCANAATTNANCTCATCCCATTTTTTAAANTANGGATCTCTTTTCGGTATGTTTAAACCTACTTTATGAGCCTCATCATCTATGAAAAATAAATTACCTTGATCATCTGCTTTTACATAATAGACAAAACTAAAGTGACTAGTCATGTGTCTGTGATATGCAATAAATTGATCTTTGTTAGAATATGTAGCCCAAGATTTTGTAATATATAACTCAAACAATTCTAAATCATAATGCAAACCATGGATCGCAGCAATTAACGCTTGAGATATTTGATCATAAAGTAATTCAAATCTTGGATCTAAATGTAAATCATCATTTATTGATTGTAAGTCTTTTGCTTTTATATCCGTTGTCCGTGCATATTGAGAATTTGTTGCAGTAACAAGTTCAAGCAATGGTAATATTTTTTTGTTTATTTTTTCAAAGTTTTGTATTTGAGAAATATATATAGGATACCCAAACCACTTAGATATATTGGTCATGAAAGAAATATACTATAGTATACGAATAAATCTATAAACAATTTCACCGTTACCACCAGTTGCACCGTTTGTTGATCCACCACTCACTTGTGCTGCACCTCCGCCACCACCAGAGCCTCGTGTACCATTCGAACCATTAGTACCACCTCCAGATGATGAACCTCCAGCTCCTCCAGATATTCCTCCATCGTAAGAATCTGCACCAGCAAAACCGCTTATTCTACAGTTGTCTCCTCCACAGTTACCTGATCCTGATAAACTTCCTGTTGCACCATTACCACTATCGTTAAATGTTCCACTAGGTCCAGATGTTAATGTACTTACATTTTTTGTAATACCATCTGAATCTCTAAAAGTACCTGTGCTTATACTTGATGATACTGTTGCTGATCCAGGTGTACCTGCAGTATTTGTTCTCAAAGGCCCTTGTACACCACCACCAGTACCTGAAGATCCACCACCTCCTCCTAAAGTAAATAAAGATCCTGCACTCGATCCTGATAAAGTTGTTGAAGTACCAGCACTAGCTATTCTAGGTTGTTTGAAGTTACTTGTTTGGTTACCGCCAGATCCTCCTGTACCAATTGAATAAGTCATTGTTTCACCTTCAGTAACAGAAAATATTTTATCAGATACATAAGCACCAGAACCTCCTCCAGCTCCTGCCGATTCTCCGCCTGCTTTATCATAATCTGCTCCACCCGCAGCTCCGCCTCCGCCACCAACAGCAGCTTGAATATGTATTGCATTTGAATTTGCTGGAACTGTAAATGTTCCAGAACCAGATGATAAGGTTACAGTTGATGTTGCTTCGAAGGCACTAAAAACTAATTTGTAAGTACCACCAACATTAGCATAAGCTTCATTTACTTCTTGATATGTCCCACCTACATTTGCAAATACTTGATTTGCTTTTTGAAAAGCACTGGAGTTTCTTACATAAGTCTCAGCCATTTAAAGTCCTATGAATATACGAACCAAAGATCTCCGTCAGATCCTCCTGCTGGAGTAACATTAGTTGTAATTGTAAATTTTCTTGCTAATTTATCCGAGTCTACAGCGTTGTTTACTATTTTGGCAGTCGTAATTTGATTGTCAGAAATTTTTACTGTTGTAATTTGATTATCGGAAATTTTAGCTGTCACAATTTGATTGTCAGAAATTTTTGCGGTTGTTATTGCATTATCAGCAATTGATGCTGTTACTATCTCGCCACCTAAAGTTGTTAAATCAATTCTGTTTATATTAGTTCCATCTGAATATGCTAAATGTTTTTTACCTTGAGACATTGCAAATCCAGTTCCACTTGCAGTTTTAAAAGTTATTGTGCTAGTGTTATGAGTTGTTTGATCATCAAGTATGTACATTTTTTCTATTGAGTTCGGAACGGTAACATTTGTGTCACCTGTTAAAGATCCACCAAAAGCTAAAACCATATTTCTTGCTTGGGATATTGATCCATCATCCATTGTTAAACCAATAGTTGTGGTTGTTACACTTATTGACTCATAACCAGCAATTGCTTGTTGTACTAAATTTAAATTTGTATTTGTTTTTGTTCCCCATGTACCAGCGTTTTCACCGGTAGCCATNAGTTCNANTTTTAAATCTGTNGAAAATGTAGATGCCATATTTGTATTATAATCCTATTATGCTGCAATATCAACTTCAACCCAGACATTGCTTACTCCTGGATCAACGTTAGACCATGCTATTGTTCCTGTATTTCCAACACTTATAGATAGTTGTTGTGCAGTTAAATCAACTGGAGTATTTAAATCTACAGTGACTGAAGCTATGGCTGTAGTCATTGTAGTTAATCCTGTCACTGAAGCTGTAACATCTATTGATACATCAACAGCTTGATCAGATATTGTTAATAGATTAGTGGCTGCAGTTACATTTGCAGTACCTGTAATCGGACCAATAGTTCCTGTGTCTGATTCTAATTCATTACCAGATACTAAGACTGTAAATACACCGTCTGCTTGTCCTACTGCAGTTGTTGCGTTTACTCCACTTAAAACAGCTGTACCATTTGCAGTAACAGTCGTTGTACCTACAGAAGTTTCTAACTCTTTTTCTGATCCTGCAACAATAGTTGTAGTAGCATCTGCTTGTACTGAATATGTTCCAATAACAAAACTTAATTGTTCTCCTGTAACAATTACGTCAGGATCTACTTGTATAGCTCCTGTTTGTGTATTTAAGAGATTTGTTGTTAATTGAATTGTAGGATTTTGGATTGCAGTAATAGATACTGATCCTACTGCTGTAGTAAGTTGTATTCCAGTTACATCAACATTGGCATTAGTTCCGCCAAGTGAAGCAATAGGTGATTGTGCAATTGCCGTTATTCCTAACATATCTCTCCAATAAGCGTGAGGGGTTGGTGATTGAGGNGGTAAACCCCCCACACATCGAGATTATATCATCTCTTAAACCAAGANGGAAGTCCTAGATGTGGACGTTTGTCAAACATATTATCTTTTGCACCCGGTGTTTTGCGATTATTATAATGCAAAAAAACTTGAATACATTCTTTTCCTTTGAATTTTTCTCTCCAATGTTCTAGCTCACAGCCAGAATAAACCAACATATCTCCTGGTTTTAAATTTACTTTTATACCTTTCTTACCAATTTCTCCTGATGGTTCTAAATATATAGGCCAATCATCACCAGCCAGATTCATAGTAGTTGATATCTCACAACTAAATCTATCTTTATGTCNTTTTAGTTCATCACCTTTTTTGTATATTCTAGCGTATGTATAAGATGGATATAATTTNAAACCTGTTGCTTTTTCCATATCTGGTTGACATTTNAGTAATAAAGTTTCCATAGCCATGTTAGCATACTGACAATAAGTGTTTGGTATCTGTTCATTATCATTTTCATAATGACCTATAATGTTTTCAAAAGGTGAAAAGTACTTACGTTCTTTACAAGTATCGTAAACTTGTTTTTGCATTCTAAAATAATTGGCAACAAAAGTTGCTAGGTCTTTTGAGATAGCTTGACGTATAACTGTATATTTATTTTTTTTAAAACTCATTAGAAATAATTAAAATTNATTACCATTCTATTGTTACAGTTTGTAGAATTTGTTCCGTGGTGTTCTTCATCAGCATCAAAAAAAACCATTCTATTAGCTTTACTTTCTACCTTATTTTTTNCAATCATAGTGTAACCATCATTATCATTTAGATAATATATTGCTGCTTTACATTTAAAAAATTGATCAGGATGTTTATCAAACTCAATCAATTTAGTTGAGATAGGATTACAATTAGCTTTTATTCTTATTAAAGACAAAGGTTTTAATTTTTCTATTATAGGATTTAAGTGCTGAAAATAATCAGAGTTAACAATATTATCTTTATAAAATATATGAACAAATTGATAATGAAACAATTCATCTTTGTTATAAACTTTATTTTTATTATAATACCAAGGAAAAGTATTTGACTCCATTATAGCTTTTAAAACAAGATGATCTGTATTAGATAAATAATTATCTTCAATTTTAAACATCTTTAGCCATTTCTTTTGGCACTGCTTGTATGTTCCAATGTATAAATCTAAAAGGTTCTTTTCCAAAATCTAATGCATATTCATGCTCTAAATAACCTGGAAATATAATTAATGTACCTGGTTTAGGTCTTATATGAAATTTTTCGTGACCTGGCCATATACCTTTTAAATTTGGTTTCATTTTTAATTTAGTGCATCTTGCACCAGTTCTTGGTTCGTGAAAAATCGGGTAAGATGTTTTATCACTGCACTTTAAAAAATAAAAACCTGATACGTGTTGGTTCCAATGAATGTGTGCAGAGTGATGACCACCTCCTTTTTTAGCAAACTCTTGTACCCACATTTCAGAAAATAAAGTTGTATATTGTGACATATCAAAACCTTGATGGTCTAAATATTCCCAAGACTTTTGACCTACATAATTTCTCAAATCTAAAAAGTCATTATCAAGTGTAAGTTGTGTAGAATGAAATGATGTTCCAAAATCACCGTGTTCTTTTATAAATTTTTTTTCTCTTTTTCTTGCTTCATTAATATATTTATTAGAAGCTTTGTTCAAAGATTTTACAAACTCTGGTTTGTCCTCACTCCATACTACAGTTGGAAAATGACTATTAATAAACATTATATAAAAGGCCTTCCTAAATGCCAAACAACAAGACTATATCTTGTGCCAGCAGTTACTGGTTTTACTCTATGCCACACAAATGAAGGAAATACAATAATAGATCCTTTTGGTAGTATTTCTTTACATTGTATTCTATGTTTATCTTCATCTCTCATATTAGGTGAGTAATTTCTAAAATCAAATTCTAGTTCACCTCCTTTATATTCTGAACCATCTGTTAATTGACAAGTCATAGATAATTTTCTAATTCTACCATGCTCTGGATTGTTTGGATTTTTTCTGTCATAAGGTTTGTCCCAACTATCACAGTGCCAATCATAATATTGATTGTGTTTATATTTTGTAAACTGACACGATTCAGATCTTTCCCAATCAAAATTCCAACCAGCATTTCTGTTAGCTTCGTGAACGTATGGATGTAATTCTTTATATATCCAAGTGTCGTTTAACCATACTAAATCAGAATTTCTTTTTCTTTTTAAATCCAATACTTCTTGTTTGTTTAATTCTTTATCTCCAAAGCCACCGGTCCTTGCCATAACTTCTTTTTGTGAATTAGCAAATTCTATAACATTGTCACAAAACCTTGGTGTCAACACACCACTAAAATACCAATAATAATTAGACAAATTCATAAGTTATTGTTTGTACAAAATTTAAACTATCTTTTTGATTATTAGTTAAGTAGTACATATTGGTTGATGGAAACGCAATAAATTTATTATTTTTTAATGGTATGTCCCAACTTCTTCCCTTACGTCTATTATCTTCATAATGTATTCGAACCATACAATTTTCAACTTTAACACCATACAATAATGTAAAGTCTGGTGAGTTTCGTAAATCTACTGGATCAATATTAAGTAATGGAATTGAAGTTTCTGCAGGTTTATAAATGTTACCCCACGTTTCTTTGTTAATAAGATTAACATTAAATTCAACTTTTACATGTTCTCGTATGTAAGTATTTAGCATGTCCCAAGTTTTTGAAAATGGAAAATCTTTGTTTTGAATTACTGATTGTAAGATGTCGCCTGATAACTTATCTCGGTCAATGTCCCAATCTTTAGGCATTGCCACATCACCATAATATAATACTTGTTCGCTTAATACTTTCTTTTGCATACCACCTCAATTATTAATTTATGCCATATGATCTGTCAAATCCCAAGTTTGGTTAGCTTCGTTCCAATCATAACTCCACATATGTGTATTAGCTACATTTTGTGCAATCTGTTCTTCAGTCAATTCAGGAGCATCACCAACCGGTGACTCCCAACTTGCAGTTGTCATATTTTTTACCCACGATGCATATGGTTTTTTAGGCCAAAAGATTTGATCATCTTCATCCCAAGTATAACCTATACCTGCGTAATTACCTCTAAAAGGTGTTCCACCAAGTGAATGTTGATTACGTGATGTGTTGTAAGAAGTTTGAATCCACATTTGTGCAGGCCAATTATTGTGTGTTTCTAAATATTGTTGACCTACTGATTCATCTTCAACATTATCAGCATTTAACATGTCTTTGTTATCAAGTGTTAATACTTGAATAACTTTTCCGTTAGCTCCTAGTTTTGCAAAATGTGCCATAATTATCTCCTATTATATATTATAAAATTTGTTCATTCAACTACGCTACTTTGTATCTTATTATTACTATTCCAGATCCGCCACCACCTGATGATGTGGCTGTAGGTCCATTTCCACCTCCACCACCACCTGTATTATCAGTGCCTGCTGTTCCTGATGAATTTGGAGCATCGTGACCACCGTCTCCACCACCGCCAGCTCCACCAGAATTAGTTAGAGGAGCATTTGCTCCACCTCCACCGCCTCCACCATAAGTTGTTGGTGTTCCGTTAATACTTGTAGTTGCTCCAGCTCCTCCGTTAGATGTATTTCCAGGAGCAGCATCAGATCCAGCTTGTGTTGCTCCTCCACCTCCAGCGACTTGACTTCCATAACCAGGATTTTGATCCCCCCCAGGTTGACCTTGTGGGGGAGTTGTAGGAGGTGTGTTACCTGATCCTTTTCCACCGCCACTAGTTGCATTACCACTTCCTCCACCTGATCCTCCATTAAGTCCAGGAGACGATGAGTATTCTCCACCTCCACCACCACCTGCGGAAACTATTCCTCCAAAACTTGAATTATTTCCAGGAGCACCTTGTGCTTCTGTACTACCTGGTCCTAAACCTGTACCACCGCCACCCACTACAATTGGGTAAGCTTGAGCTGACACTGTAATTCTGTTTCCTGGAGTTGAATATCCATCCAATGGACTTGCTGTATAAGGTGTAACAGGAGTTTTAGTTTCTCTAAAACCTCCAGCTCCTCCACCGCCACCAAAACTACCACCAAATCCTCCAGCTGCTCCTCCTCCTACTATAAGATATGATACTTCATTGTTAGCTGCAACAGGTGATACGTCACTCACAGTAAAAGTTCCTGGTCCTGTAAAAGTATGAATTCTATCATTTCCTGAATTTGATTCAGTTCCACCTGTTGCTGTTATAAATGCAGCACCTTTTTCTGTATCCTCTGCGTTTTGCACATTAATCCAACCTTTTGTTGAATCAACATAAACAAAAGTTGCTGCTTGACCATCAACATTTAATTTTGCGGATGCAGCAGTACCACCTATTTTTTCTGAACCATTTGGTGTTATCGTTAAATTATATGTTGCAAAATTTCTTGCATAATCAGAAAAAGCAACGATAGCACCTGCACTTCCTGCTGGTAAGTTTGCTGTGATTGCACTACCTGAATTTATAAAATAACCTTCACCGCTAGCTGCTGTAAATGTGTTAGTCTTTGGAGTTGTCTGCCAATCGACTGAACCAGATCTTCCAAAACCATTTTGTGTTCCATTATTTGTAATTGTTACACCAGCAGGAATTGTAAATGTATCTCCGCTGTCACCTAATGTAACTGTGCCACAATTTGTTCTTGGACTAATTTTATTTACTTTTACTTCACTCATAATTTACCTA
>FUFK010054361.1_pt2 | contig 23756 bp, 21 predicted proteins | sample 1021851 | NCBI WGS metagenome assembly FUFK01 (sample SAMEA51879418, study PRJEB19060) | metagenome | reverse complement strand
TTTGATTTTCAAGACCATCTGGAGCCTTACCTTCTCTCGTCCAGTCGCCACCATCAGGGTCTTCTATCTTAAGTACGTCAGCTCCTAAGAGAGCTAATTGATATGTTGCGTACGGACCAGCCAACACTTGTGTCAAGTCAATGACTGTTTTTCCGATTAAAGGTTGAAACATTTGAGAAGATACCTTCGTGAGTTTTNAAAATAATTTAAAGGTTGTAATTTAAATAAATTGCTGGAGCGTTTTTTGATCGTGCCTCTCTCGATCTGTCTTTTTACTTCAAGTCAATCTTNAGTATCATCTTCCAANTGGTGCTCAGCTGCTTCTACCATTGCAAAAATAATGGGGCGATCGATTGGGTCGTCCGGGTAATGTTTCCTAAAAATGGCCCGCGCNATCATATATGCGGCAAGCTTNGAAGCTCCGGCTCGACGAGCATTCAGNAAAGCTTCTGTAACCTCCTCTATTANTTCGGTTGATAGATNATTTAATAGATCACTCATTAACTATCGCCCCTTTAACATTGAAACTTTCCGGCGNATGGCAGTTAAATAATTTNTCATCCGCAAGCTAATGAATAAATATCCTTTACCTTACCCGGGAGCGACATTTCTTGCCAGGTTTCACCGCCATTTAATGTACCAAAAATTTCTCCATTATAGCGGGCTCCGATGAAAACTTGATCAGAATTGGAGGCGTTTAGAGCAATTGACATAATTGTCCCGTTGACCTTTACCTTATCAAATCTGCTCCATGATTTCCCACAATCGGTACTTCTATATATCCCCCCCTCATGACTTGCCGCTGCAACAGATAGAGCTACGTACATNGTACTNGGATCTGANGGTGAGACCTTTATATCTCTTCCATATGTCGTCGGGGAAAATCGACCTATTTNNATATCCTCCCATGTGCTGCCGCCGTTTGACGATTTAAATACGCCCATTCTTAGGGCAAGAAAGATTTCATCGGGTTGGCTGGGGCAAATAGTTATCGCATGGGCATCAAGCATCCCTTCCGCTAACGTCTCTTTCTGNACTATAGAGCTCTGCAGATGGGGGAGCGATGAAAGTTGGANTAGGTCATCAGAAACATCTTTCCAAGTTTTTCCACCGTTTACTGTTTTAAGGGCTCCCGCAATCTCCATGGCAGCAAAAATTTCATCGGGCTTCCCCGGTTTTTGAACCATTCGCATGACTCTAGGAGAAAAAGGGCCTGAACAGCGCTCTTCAAGAATAGGAACGGCGAGACTAGTCCAATTTTTACCTCTATCGATAGACTTGAATATTTCTATCGGTGATCCACCGGCAAACATAACATCGGGATCGTCTTCCGATGTTAAAAAGCTCCAGATTCCAATACCATCTCTAGGCAAGTTAGCTTTCTCGAACGTTAACCCCTTATCAGTGCTTCTCCAAATACCGTCATCGGTGCCCGCGAAAATATAGTTTGCAGAATTCGGATGAACATAAACTACATGAGCATCTCTGAAATCAAGAACATGTTGCCAAGTACCTTCAGTTATTGATTTACGAAAGACACCTACTGCTCCTTCTTCCTCAGGTCGTCCTACATATCCTGCAAGGCCAACAAACAAATGGGTATCCAAGAAAAACCCTCCTCAAATGTTATTAGATGAAGATTAGGTCGCTGCAGAATTATGGTCAATCGAAACAATACGTTTTATCTCTTGTTTCTACCTTGTGCTAAGTTGCATAATATTTTCAATACCCTATCGAAAAGTTCAGAGAAACTAAAATGCACAAAAATCAATGTTTGAAGATTGCTCAGGATTGGCTATCTCATTTTGAGAAGGTTTTACAATCTGGAAAGTCCAACGACCTCGAAGATTGCTTTCATTCAGAGAGTCATTGGCGGGATCTCTTGGCATTTACTGGCACGATTTCGCCATATGGGGGCGCTAAAGAAATCAGTCTTGGCCTCAATTCATTTCAGAAAATAGCTCAAGCGCATTCTTTTCGGATCATAGATAAGCATGCACAACCCCGATTGGTGAATAGATTGGGTAGACCCGTCATTGAAGCTATCTTTGCCTTTGAAACTAAATTGGGCAGGGGCGAGGGTGTCGTCCGTGTTCCTGAGAACAGTCAAAAAACCGCTTGGACATTTTTAACTACTCTTTCAGAACTCAGGGGTTTTCCAGAAAAAGTAGGACTAAATCGTCCATCTGGAGAAGCCTATTCTAGGAATTTCGGTGGCTCCAATTGGTTAGATCAAAGGCAAGAGTCTATAAAATTTTCTGATAGAGAGCCGGCTGTTTTAGTCGTTGGTGGTGGACAAGCTGGATTGGCGGTGGCTGCGAGGCTCGGTCAGTTAGAAATAGAAACTCTTGTTATAGATAAACACGACCGAATTGGCGATAATTGGCGAAAGCGTTACCATTCTCTGGCCTTGCACAACCAGATCCATGTTAATCATTTACCCTATCTACCGTTTCCTCCCACTTGGCCCAAATATATTCCAAAAGANATGCTGGCAAACTGGTTTGAGTTGTATGCAGACGTTATGCAAGTCAATTTTTGGACCGGAACNGAACTTATCAATGCCAATTATGATGGCCGCTTAAATCANTGGGTCGCAACTGTCAGGCAAAATAATAATTCTGAGAGAATTCTGAAACCCAAACATATTATTTTTGCAAATGGCGTTAGCGGTATTCCCTACAAGCCAAAGTTAGACGGGTTGTGTGACTTTAGGGGGGAAGTATTGCACTCCGAGGGTTTTTCAAATGGTGCGGAGTGGACGGGTAAACGAGCGGCAGTTCTGGGTACCGGGAACAGCGGGCACGACGTCGCTCAGGATTTACATAGCAATGGTGTCCATACCAGTATGATCCAACGTGGTTCGTCTACAGTTGTTAGCATAGACCCTAGTGCCAAGCTTAACTATGCGCTTTATGATGAGGGTGCATCGCTAGAAGATAGTGATCTGATAGCTTCAGCTGCTACCTACCCATTGATTGTAGAGGGATATCAGCTAGCCGTTAAAAAAATGGCAGAATTTGATAAGGAACTCATTGCAGGGTTAAAAACACGAGGTTTTAAATATGATTTGGGAGAAGATTTCACCGGTCATCAGATGAAATATAGAAGGCGAGGTGGTGGATATTATCTTGATGCCGGTTGCTCTCAACTCATAATTGATGGAAAAATTCAATTGATTCAGTTTGACGACATTCAAAGGTTTGTTGATACAGGAATTTTGATGAAAAATGGAAATGTTGAGAAGATTGATTTGTTAGTCTTAGCAACTGGTTATTACAGTCAAACAGAATTAGTCTCGCGGCTACTAGGTGATAAAATTGCTAAGAAGGTTGGCAAAATATGGGGCATAGGTGAAGATGGGGAAATGGCGAATATGTGGAAAGCTACTCCGCAAAAAGGATTATGGTTTATGGCAGGGAGTTTAGCCCAATGCAGGATTTATTCTAAGTATCTCGCGTTGCAAATTAAAATTATAGAAGAAGAGCTACGGTGATTTAGGCTCGATCATCAAATCGTGTTTGTCTGTTAAATACTGAAATATTGAGACTTCATTTTGATATAAATAATTAAAACNTTTGTGGTGAGTTAATATGTATCAGAGAGATCAAGACAAACAAAAATCCCTACTGGCGAAGGCTGCGATCAAATATTTGGAAAAAGGCATGGTTCTGGGGTTGGGTACTGGATCGACAATTGACATATTTATTTTGGAGCTGAGTAAGTTTGAAAGCCTGTTCAGCAGCCTAAAAATCGTTGCCACTTCTAAAATCAGTGCCAAGAAAGCTCGAGATAATCGCATGAACGTTGTGGCTCCTGATAAATATTTAGAGCTAGATATCTGCATAGATGGTGCAGATGAGGTGGATAGAAACCTTTCAATGATAAAAGGTGGTGGAGGTGCATTGCTTTGGGAAAAAATAGTAGCCTACAGAGCTAGAAAGCGTATTTATTTGGCAGATGAAAGTAAGCAAGTCACTCGGTTAGGTGCTTTCCCTCTGCCCGTAGAAATTATAGATTATGGGCATGAGTGGAGTGCAGCTGCTATTGAGCCACTTTTCAAGAGCGTTCGACTTCGAAAAGAGGCTACGGGCAATATAATCAAAACAGACTCAAACAATGTAATTTATGACTGTCTCATAAAAGATGAAGAGAATACTGCTGCCTTGGACTCTAAATTGTCGGAAGTTCCTGGAGTTGTGACATCTGGTTTNTTNGGTCAGTTTATAGATATATTATTGACCTGTCGTGATGGTGAAGTTACGGAAATTAGTAGTAAAGAAAATGTTTTTTGGTGACGCCGATGTACCGGTTTCAAATTTTTAATTNAAAAACTAAGAACGCTCGTTGAAAAGAAAACNTTTTAANGTCCTTTAGGTTTGCAATTTTTCCTACTATTTTTGAAAATTAGTTATGAAGAAAACTCTCTTGCGCTTTATTGTGTCTTGTATTTGTTTATTTGTATTTCTCTCTGTTCTCTTTTTATTTTTGGGGCTAGAAATGTCTGCATCCTATACGCGCTCAAGTCCAGATTGCTCCGTATGGTGTGTGTTAGAGTATAAGCTGCTGAATATAATTAATAGGCAATGAAATCTTAAAACCAACTCCTCCCTAGAAAATAGAGGTAATAAAGATGCAAGTAATGACCACGCTTCCGCAGGAAAACCTTAACTGTGTCCCTTCTGCTGCCCTGGCTGCCGAGAATGTGGGTTTCGATATGTTGGCAACAATGGAGAACAGGTACGAGCCTTTTCTGCCGCTTGCTGTGGCTGCAGTTAGCACAAAAAAAATAAGTTTAGGAACGGCTGTCGCTATTGCATTTCCAAGATCCCCAATGGTCGTTGCAAATACCTGTTGGGATTTACAGAAAGCATCAAAAGGTAGGTTTGTGTTGGGAATTGGACCGCAGATTAAACCTCACAACGAAAAACGTTTCTCAACACCATGGTCGGCGCCAGCTCCTCGGCTGAGAGAGTATGTAAAATCATTAAGGGCTATTTGGAGGCATTGGGAATTAGGTGAAAAGTTAGATTTTCGGGGTGAGCATTATACATTTACTTTGATGACACCTAATTTTGTTCCCGAATCAGAACATTTTGGGCCTGTACCTATAACTATCGCTGCTGTCGGACCCCACACGCTTAGGTTAGCTGGGGAGATTTGCGACGGTGTGCGATTACACCCATTTTGTACTCGCTCATACCTCGAGGATGTTGCCATGAAACGCATTGAAGAAGGGCTAGCAGCATCGTCAACAAAGAGAGAAAATTTCCAGGTTACTGGCGGAGGGTTTTTAATTACGGGAGCTGATGATGAGGAAGTCAATAAAGCAGTTGAGTGGCTACGATACAGGATTGCTTTTTATGGTTCCACGCCAAGTTATTGGCCTGTGTTTGAGCACCATGGTTATGGTGATCTTGGACGAAAGCTAAACCAGATGACCAAAGATGGACGATGGGATGAAATTGCTGCGCAAATACCCGATGATCTNCTCCATTTATTTGCCGCNATCGGTCGCTATGATGAGCTTTATAACGTTGTCAATGAACGTTATGAAGGGTGTGTTGACATGGTCTATGCTAGCGCATCGACGGATGTTAGACCTCAGATACCAAAAGAAATNCTTCAGGACATAAAAAGAATTAAAACCCCGTTCAAAGAGTTCAAAACTGTNTGGTAGGAAATAAAAATCTATCCAAAAAATATTTATTTTTATCTTTAGTTGCTTTAGAACAAANGAAGAACATTTATATTTTTTGAGGACTGAGAAATTTCTAACCAAGATGTATGTATCGAGCAATTGCGGCAACAAATTCGTCGTATGGAGCGAGGCTATAGCAATAAAGAACGCGCTGCAGTATCTACTGGTGTTGAAAAACTAGATAATTGCCTTGGTGGCAAAGGTCTGCGCTTAGGTCGAGTGCACGAAATTATTAACACAGGAAGTACGGATGCAAAGGACGCGTCGTCGCTTGGGTTTGTGGTTGCATTGTTAGTCCGAATTTTAAATGTAACTAATTACAACAAGAGAGTGCTGTGGTGCTCTGGCAAAAAAAAAGTATTAAATAGTCAGTTGTCTGCTACAGGATTATATTGGTTGGGCTTTGACCCTAATCAACTTATTCAAGCGAATGTTTTATCAGAAATGGACCAATATTGGGTTATGGAAGAGTGCCTCAAGTGCTCTGAACTTGCTGCGGTAGTCATTGAGCTTGCTCATGCCAAGCCACAGTTTAATAACCGTGAGTCGATAGTTTGGAGAAGATTGCAACTCGCAGCAGAAAGTAGTGGTGTCACGGGATTTGTTCTGAGGTCATGTGCCAATATTATGGAAACAACAAGTTCTATTCCAGAAAGTCGTTGGGGTGTTAAACCTCTACCTTCTAATGATTGGCGTCCAATGTGGAAATTAGAATTATTGAAAAGTCGTAATGGGAGATATGCTTCAGTGAACGTAGTCTGGGATCCTGCAACATCTTCATTTAGTCTATCGTCATGAAATACTATTTTGCGACGTTTGATATTTTTGATCTGTCAGTAGACATTGATAAAACTTTTGCGCGTAGATTTTGGAATGTTTTTTCAGTCTCTAAAAACAAAATAGAATTTTATATCCTAATACGGAAGACCGGTATAATTTTCAGCTAGAGACGATAATGCTGCCTCTGAAGAAAGAAGATAATCTAATTCTGCTAATCTAATTCTGTTCTCAAAATTATCTGTTTCACTTGCTTTATGAAGCATTGATGTCATCCACCAGCTAAATCTCTCTGTTTTCCAAATACGAGATAAGGCGGTTTTAGAGTAACTTTTAAGTTCTTTTGTTGAGCCCGTATCGTAAAACGATGTAAATGCATTTGACAGGTAAAATATATCGGATAATGCGAGATTCAGTCCTTTAGCGCCAGTGGGCGGAACGATATGAGCTGCATCGCCGGCCAGAAATAGATTTCCATATTGCATCGGTTCTGTAACAAAGCTGCGCATTGGTGTTACCCCTTTTTCAATGATTTCTCCTTCCTGTATTAAATTGGCATCTTTTACTCCTAACCTGCATCGCAACTCATTCCAGATAACCTCATCGGGCCAGTTATCGAGAGTTGTATTATTCTCGCATTGCAAATATAAGCGCGATCTGGTCGGTGGCCGCATGCTGTAGAGGGCAAAACCTCTTTCGTGGCTAGCATAAATAAGCTCCTTACTTGGGGGTGGAGCTTCAGCTAATATACCTAACCAAGAATATGGATAGAGGCGTTCAAAGAATTTAAGTTTGCTGGGTGGTATTGATGATCGGGATATCCCATGAAACCCATCACAGCCTGCGATGAAGTCGCATTGTAGTTCAGTTAAATCACCGTTGCTCTCATACTGAATAACAGGAGTTTTCGTTTCAAAATCTCTGGGCATGACGTTTGAAGCTTCAAAGATTATCTCGCCACCAAGCTTAGTATGAACCTCTATCAAATCTATAGTAATTTCGGTTTGCCCATAGACGGTTACGTGTTTTCCTCCAGAAAGTTTTTCAAGGTTAACCCTACAGCGATCACCGTTCAAACTTATTTCGATCCCTTTATGAATTTGGGCATTAGATTGCAACCGAGCATCGGATTTTGCTCGCCCTAAGAGTTCAACGCTTCCTTGTTCTAAGACTCCTGCGCGTATTCGATTTTCTACATATTCTCTATCTTTTGCCTCTAGAATAACTGTGCTTATACCGCTTTCAAATAATAAGCGAGCTAATGTTAGACCTGCCGGCCCAGCCCCTATTATTCCTACTTGTGTTCTTTTAACCTTCATCTTGCGGACTCTGAAATTAATACTCTTAAAATATTGGAAATTTTGGAACTAAATTGTAAACATTTCTTGGCGTTTTAGGATAGAAAATAATCTTGGATTTGTTTTCAACTTAAATACCTCTTTAATTGCTTTTATTAAAATGTTAGGCAATTTGAACAATGAAATTCTTATCAAAAGTTATTTTATGAATAATTTATTTAATTTAGGCGATTTAGTAGATCGAACCGCTGATCCATCGAAATTAGCTTTAGTTGATTTAAGTAGGAGTGGTGAACCGAGAGAATATACTCATCAAAACATTGATGAAATGGCAATGGCTGTAGCGCGTGGTCTTGATAACTTGCAGCTTGAGAGTGGCGATAAGATAGCTATTCTTGCGGCGAATAGCCTTGAATTCCTGATTACTTATTTAGGCATAATGAGAGCTGGGATGGTTGCAGTTCCCATAAATCATAAATTTCCAATGGAAACTATTGAGTTCATTTTATCTGACGCAGATTGCAAGCTTATTTTTGCCGATGATGCCCGTCGGCACCAAATACCTGTTGGGTATAAGTTCATTGTCTTTGATACAAATGGCAGTAATGAATTTTGCGACTTTCTAGATTATGGTCATTATGAAACTATTAGACCTGCTGATGACGAGGTTGCGATGTTCTTGTACACCTCTGGATCNACTGGTCGTCCAAAAGGTGTTCCGTTAACTCATAAAGGACATCTCTGGGTCATTGAAATGCGCCTTAAACAAAAACCAGAATCAGACCATAGAATGTTAGTTGCTGCCCCCTTATATCATATGAATGGCCTCGCGATTTGCAAAGTTGCTTTTGCAGGTCATCTAGGAATAGTTTTGTTACCCCAATTTGATGCAAAAGAGTATATTTCTGCGATTGAGAAATATAAAGTCACCTGGTTAACATCCGTTGCCGCCATGATGGCGATGGTTGTGAGAGAGGGTGATCTTCTGAGCACGACCAACCTCTCTTCCGTTCGCATTGTGAGAATGGGATCTGCCCCGGTAAGTGAGCAGCTTGTACGAGACATAAAAAGAANTTTACCGAATGCAAAAATCACGAATGGCTACGGAACAACTGAGGCAGGCCCGGTCGTTTATGGTCAGCATCCAGAAGGTCTTGCTCAACCCGATATTTCTGTAGGGTACCCTATAGCTAACATAGCCCGGCTTGTAGATGGCAATAATGTCAATGCTAAGTATGGAGAGTTGCACTGCAAAAATCCGGCTGTAATGCCAGGTTATAATAAACTTCCCGAAAAGACGAAAGAGGCGTTTAGTGAGGATGGTTGGTATAAAACGGGCGACATAATGCGAAGTGACGAAAATGGATTCCACTACTTTGTTGGAAGAGTCGACGATATGTTTAATTGTGGAGGCGAAAATATTTATCCATCCGAGGTAGAAAAGATGCTTGAACGTCACTCCGAAATAGATCAAGCGTGTGTAGTGCCAGTCACCGATCAAATCAAGGGATTTAAGCCTGTCGCTTTTGTAGTAAGGAGGGAAGGTTCAGATCTGAGCGAGGATGGTATCAAGCAGTATGCACTTGCAAATGGCCCAGCATATCAGCACCCCAGAGTTGTAAGTTTTGTGGAAAAGTTGCCCCTCACAGGAACAAACAAAATAGACCGAAAAAGCCTCGTAGCGCGGGCGGAGAGCGCTATGAAAAGATAATAAGCAAGAGGTTATATGACCTGCTAGGTCTCCAAACCAAAAAAGTAGTGAACTAGATTTATTCTATTATTTAATTTTTATATGATGAGAGGTTTTTCAAAATGAGAGCAATTATCTTGAATGGTCATGGGGGTGTTGACGCTCTTGGATATGTTGAAAATTTTCCGGATCCAGAATGTGGCAAAGATGATGTTGTCGTTCGCGTTAAATCAACCTCTCTAAACTATCATGATATCTTCACTAGAAATGGAATGCCGGGCATAAAAATCAGTATGCCAATGATTTGTGGTTTAGATGTGGCTGGCGAAATAGCAGAGATAGGAGCAAATGTCTCTGGTTGGAAGATTGGTGAGCGAGTCTTGATTGATCCAAGAAATCGCGTCGAGGGTGGATTAGTTGGAGAAACAATACACGGTGGTTTAGCAGAATATTGCCGTGTTAAAGAACATCAATTGGTACGTATCCCTGACGGCGTATCATTTGACCAAGCATCCAGCTTGCCGGTTGCTTATGGGACCGCTCACCGGATGATGATGACAATTGGTCAGGTAACAAGCGATGACAAAATATTAATTTTAGGTGCCTCGGGAGGTGTTGGCACTGGGGCTTTGCTGTTGGCAAAAATGGCTGGAGCAGAAGTCGTAGTTTGCGCGAGTTCCGACAGTAAAATGGAAAAATTGAAAAGTCTCGGAGCAGATCATGCAATGACTTATATGAACAATGAATTTCATAAGGGAGTGTATGAATTATATGGAAAACCTGGACGAAGGGGGTTTGAAGGCGGGGTCACTATGGTCGTTAACTTCACCGGAGGTGATACATGGGTGCCATCGCTTCGTAGTTTAAAGCGAGGCGGAAGGCTTTTAACTTGTGGTGCAACCGCTGGCTTCGATCCTAAAACAGATATTAGATTCATTTGGACTTTTGAGCTAAAATTATTGGGATCCAATAGCTGGGAACGAGACGATTTAGAACAGCTTATGAAGTACATTAGAGATGGGAAAATGGAACCTGTTATTGATAAAAAACTCCCTTTAACGGAAACTAGGGAAGGTATTCGATTGCTTGAGGAAAGAGAAGTTTTCGGAAAAGTTGTAATCAACCCCTAGGGACTTCAGTAGAAAAGGAAATACTTTATGGCAGAACCATTAGACAAAGAGCAGGTTCAAAAACTATTAGATGACTCGCCTTACATNGGGTTTATGAAACTCGAAGTGATCTCAATGAATTTAGAAGAAGATAAGATAGTAATTAGAATGCCTATGCGACCTGAATTTGAGCGCCGACGTGGGACAGGGCAGTACCATGGAGGTGCTATTGCTGCGCTAATTGACATTGCTGGAGATTATGCGCTGGTTATGAAAGTTGGAGGTGGAGTTCCAACCATTAACTTCAGAGTTGATTTTTTACGACCTGGAACCAACACATCGCTTACGGCTACCGCTAGTACTCGTCGGCTTGGCCGCTCAGTAGCGGTTGTAGATGTGGATGTTCACGATGATGATGGAAAACTCTGTGCTGTAGGGAGAGGAACATACAGCCCTAATGTTGGCTGACCTCTGAATGGGCAAGGATTAGGTTCCGGTGAATTCTATAGTATTACAAATANACTATGTCAGTTCGATCATTAAATAATACTGTGCCCCTCTTGGCTTTACGGGATGCAGCACTTGAGCTGGGCTCGAGACTCATTTTCCAAAAAGCGAATATCTATATTTCCAGAAATGATAAAACCTGTTTAGTTGGAAGAAATGGATCCGGAAAATCAACACTTTTAAAGGCGTTATCCGGTGCCTTGGAACTTGATCGTGGGGATCGTTTTATTAAGCCTGGAACAGTAGTTAAGTATTTATCACAGGAGCCTGATTTTAAATATGATCAAACGGCATGGGAATACGTAAAAAATGGTTTAAAGGAAGAAGAATTTGATCAGCCAAATTTTCGAATAGAGTCCATGTTATCTGAATTGCGTTTAGACGGTGACCGTAAGGTAGCAACGTTATCAGGAGGTGAAGCACGCAGAGCTGCGTTAGCAAAAGTGATTATCTCTAAACCAGATATTTTACTTCTTGATGAGCCTACCAATCATTTGGATTTGCATACTATAGAATGGCTAGAAGCTGAGCTAAGAAATTTTAAGGGTGGCTTTCTATTAGTGAGCCATGATCGTGCATTTTTAAGAAACTTATCCAATAGTATGTATTGGATTGACAGGACTGTAGTTCGAAAACATGAAAAAGGTTTTGATNAATTTGTCGATTGGTCTGAAAAAATAATTAAAGACGAAATAACAAAAAACAAAAATCTTGATAAAAAAATTGCTCAAGAGACATTGTGGCTTCGTGAAGGTCTTACTGCCCGTCGAAAGAGAAATATGGGTCGGGTGAGACAGTTGCNCGAACTCGGTAGAAAAAAATTGGATCGAATAAAGATACCTGAACAAATCAAACTTGTCGTGCAGGAAACAACGCGCAGTGGGAAATTAGTACTAGAAGCGAGAAATATAACTAAAAGATTTGATTCCGAAAACGAGGGGCAAATAACAATAACAGATAGCTTTTCAACACTAATTACTCGGGGCGAGCGAGTTGGATTGATTGGCAGAAATGGTGTTGGAAAAACTACCCTTGTACGCATGCTGCTTGGTGATGAAAAACCAGATTCTGGTAAAGTTAAGTGGGGGGTTGGCGTTGAACATGTATATTTTGATCAAAATAGAGAAACACTCGATAAAGAAACCACAGTTTGGCAAACACTCTGCCCCAATGGCGGTGATAGAGTAGAGATAAATGGTCGATCCAAGCACGTTGCAGCTTACATGAGGGATTTTTTGTTTGATGAAAAACAGTTGACTAGCCGCGTTGAATCCTTATCAGGCGGAGAGCGCAATCGTCTCCTACTCGCCAGGCTCTTTTCACAGGAGCACAACTTGTTGGTATTAGATGAACCTACGAATGACTTAGATGTTGAGACATTAGAAGTGCTAGAAGAAGTATTAGCAAACTACAATGGAACAGTAATCCTTGTGAGCCACGATAGGGAATTTTTAGACAAGGTTGCGACATCTACAATTGCTATTGAGGGTGATGGTTTAGTGGAAGAATACCCGGGTGGATATTCAACCTACCTCGATCAAAGAACAAGAGTGCCATCAATTGTCTTTACGAAAAGGCAAGACATGAAGAAAGAACCTCCAAAAAAGAAAATGTCAAAAAAAGGAGGCAAACTTTCGTACAAAGACCAACGAGAGCTTGATGACCTTCCAGGTAGAATGGAGATAATGCAGGGACAAATTGATTCGTTAACAAGTGAGCTGTCGATCTCAAATCTATTCCAGAGAGATAGAAAGCGTTATGATATAGTATCGCTTGAATTGGAAAAAAACGTGAAGGATTTGAAACTTGCGGAGCAAAGATGGTTGGAATTAGAGGAAAGAAAATTGGAGCTAGAGAACCAATAAGTAAGGGATAACGGCGCAATGGAGGTTGTAAATTATGCATCCCCTAATTTTGGAGAAAGAGCACCGGGCCTCTCCGTGAACCTCTTGTTGATACATTACACAGGAATGAAAACTTGTGACCAGGCGCTACAAAGGCTCTGTGATCCTTCAGCGGGAGTTAGTTCACATTACTTGATTAGTGAAACGGGTAGTATATATAAACTGGTTGATGAGGCGAACAGAGCTTGGCACGCTGGCGTCTCTTTTTGGCAAGGTGAAACCGATATTAATAGCCTGTCCATAGGAATTGAATTAGTTAACCCTGGTCACGACAACGGATATCAGCCTTTTCCTGAAAAACAAATGTTATCGCTAATCCATCTATGTGGAGGAATACTCCAACGACACAACATTCCTCAGAGGAGAGTCTTAGGACATTCAGACGTATCACCTGGAAGGAAGCGTGATCCAGGCGAGCTTTTTGATTGGCGTCGGTTAGCCGCCTCTGGNGTTGGTTACTGGCCACGTGAGAAAAAGTTTCCATTGTTTTGTAATTCTAATTCAATTGTGGATTGGCAGAGTAAACTTAAAAGGTTGGGGTATAATATAGAGGCTTCGGGAATTTGTGACTCAAATTCAAAATCTGTTGTTACAGCGTTTCAAAGGCACTGGGTNCCTAAGAATGTATCTGGAGTTTTTGATAATGAAACATCGTGCATGTTGGAACGACTTATAGCAGACATAAAGTGAGTGGCCGTATCGATTTCAAATTTAAATAAGAACTCNATTTNTCCAAACTCATTAACGGTTCTCAGTCTGAAAACTTATTGACGGCGTCAANCTCTCCATTTAATTGTAANATGGCTAGATGGTCGGATGATCGCTGGCCAAACCTTTTGGTTCATGGCTGGAGGAAAGTCCGGGCTCCACGGAAACACGATGCCGGGTAATACCCGGCGGGGGTGACCCTAGGGAAAGTGCCGCAGAAAGTAAACCGCCTGCATTAGTTAATTACAGGTAAGGGTGAAAGGGTGTGGTAAGAGCACACCGCAGATGCAGTAATGTGTCTGGCATGGTAAACCCCATCGGGAGCAAGACCAAATAGGAGTGGCGCGTTAGTATTACTAGCAGATGCGTTTCCGCATTGTCATTCGGGTAGGTCGCGAGAGGCGGTTAGTGATAGTCGTCCCAGAGGAATGGTCATCTATTCTACCTACATTAAAGTGGATAGAAGGACAGAACCCGGCTTATAGACCATCTAGCTCTCATAAAATCGTTTAATTTTTATTTCTTTGCTGGATTTTTAACTTTTTGACTAAAAGTTAAGGTCGAATTCTTCAAGGAAGAAGAAATTATCTGTCAATTTGGATAAAATCCCATTGCAGAACCATAAAATTCCATATATTCTCCATAAAAATCCATATTTCACCCATGGGGCGTTGAGCTATTCGATGCTTCGTCTCAAGGAAGTGAGAGATTATGTTGGGGGCTGCTGTGTCGGTTTTTTTGTCGACATTTGAAAACAAGGTTGATCGAAAAGGCAGGGTCTCTGTCCCTTCTTCTTTTCGCAATGTGCTAAGTCAACAGAAATCGACTGGAATTATCCTCTATCCTTCTTTTAAGCACCCGTGCCTAGAGGGAAGTGGAGATGAAAGAATCCAAGAAATAGTTAGTTCTATAGATGCAATCGATGTTTTTTCGGATGAGGCCGAAAATCTTCAAACAATTCTAGCGGATGCTAAGCAAGTATCGGTAGACTCAGATGGCCGTGTGATTTTGCCTCACGAATTTGTTGTGCATGCGGGTATATCTGACTTAGCTTCATTTGTAGGATTGGGAAAAAGTTTTCAAATCTGGTCTCCGAAAAACTTTTCTANACATAGGCAAAAAAATAGACTTCGAGCCCGTGAGCAAGGTGCTACTTTGCGGATCATTTCTTCATCCTCAGAGAGGACTTGATGGTGCATATGCGTTCTATCGATGCAGGTCAATATGAGCATATCCCTGTGTTGTGTGATGAAGCTATTTGCCACCTAAATATTAGAAATGGTGGCAGATATGTAGATGGAACATTTGGAAAGGGTGGGTATGCATCGCGTATTCTAGAGGAGGCAAGTTGTCAGCTTTTTGCGATCGATCGTGACCCAATGGCATTCTCTAAGGCGATGAATTTATCTGAAAGATATGCAGAGAGGCTCATTCCGATGCAAGGTTGCTTTGGAGAGATGGACTCTTTACTCGCTGCGCAAGGAATTAAGAAGGTAGACTCTATCGTTCTAGATCTTGGGGTTTCTTCGCTCCAATTAGATGACCCGTCACGAGGGTTTTCCTTCCGGTTTGATGGTCCATTGGACATGCGAATGGGGAAGGATGGTGTTACGGCTGGTGACATTGTTAATTCTATGACCGAATCTGATTTAGCAGATCTTATCTATACGCTTGGTGAAGAGAGATACTCTAGGCGTGTTTCGAGAGCAATTGTCGAAGCTCGCGTTAGTCAACCCATTTCCTCAACGGGTGCTTTAGCAAAAATTATACGGGACGTGGTGCCGTACAAGAAGTTTGGTCAAGGTATTGATCCAGCGACCAAGACTTTTCAGGCGTTAAGGATTTACGTAAATGATGAGTTGGGTGAGCTGGACAAAGGGCTCGAAGCAGCAGAGCGGCTTCTTAATCCTGGTGGGCGTCTTGTTATTGTGGCTTTCCATTCNTTAGAAGATAGAAGAGTAAAGAATTTTTTTAATGAAAGGCAGGGTAAAACGACGGGCCGTTCGCGTTATCTTCCCCCTGGGGAAAATAGCCATAAAAGGCCTAGTTTTTCAGTGATTACAAAACGTCCGGTTCGACCCAGTGCAGCCGAATTGAAGCAAAATCCGCGGGCCAGATCGGCGCGTCTTAGAGTAGCGGAAAGAACTNCTGCAGCTCCTTGGTCGGAGTTTAATTAAAATGTTTCGGCGCTCGATAATCNTTCTTGTTTTTGCAATTTCTATAGCGGCAGTAGGTATGTTTTCTCTCAAGCACGAGGTTCAGTCGCGAAAAGCAAAATTAGACGCGCTGCATCAGGATATAGTTGAAAGTCAAGAGGCTATCCGCGTGCTGCGCGCCGAATGGAGTTTCATAAATCAGCCGGCTCATATTGAGAGATTGGCGCGTAAGCATCTTGGTTTTGTCCCCATGCAATCCCATCAGATTGTTAGGCTTGAAGAGCTTAAAGGTAAGCAATTGGAGATTGTTAAGGGAAGTATTAATGAAAAGGGAGTTAGGTAAGGTGCCCGAGCGACCGTTCATTAAACTAGATGGTGTCGTGAACCGCTTCATTGAAGTTGCTAAAAACAGGATGCTGCTTGTTTGTGCGGTATTTTCTTTTGCGTTTGTTTTGGCTGGGCTACGGTTGCTCGATGTTTCTGTCATTGGAGGGTTAGGTGAGCCCTCCGTTATTTCTGAGTCAGCAAGAGCAACTCTTAAAACTGGGCGAGCAGATATTGTTGATAGAAATGGGATTTTGCTAGCTACTAGTCTCTCTGTCCCATCACTCTATGCTGACCCAAGCGAGGTGTTAGATGCTGAAGCGGCAGCTGACGCTTTAAAAACAGTTTTGTTTAATTTAGATAAAAAAAATATTTTAGCTAAGTTGAAGCAAAAGAAGAGATTTGTTTGGTTGAAGAGAGGGTTGACCCCGGAGCAGCAGCTAAAAATAAATGCTCTTGGAGTGCCCGGATTTCATTTTCAAGAGGAAGATAGACGTTTTTATCCACAAGGTCGCTTAGGTAGCCATATTATTGGGTTTTCNGGCACGGATGCTGTTGGTTTAAGCGGAGTGGAAAAGCAATTTGACGGAATTTTGAGGGATGGCTCTGAGCCTTTGTCTCTTTCTATCGATGTTCGGATCCAGCATATCCTGCGCGAGGAGATTCAGAGGCAGATTGAGTCTTTTGAAGCGATAGGTGGCGCGGGCGTGCTCCTCGATGCTAATTCTGGTGAGATTCTTGGAATGATTTCCCTGCCGGATTTTGATCCTGCTTTTATTAAGGGCGCATCCTCGCAGGCTAAGTTTAATACGGCAACGCTTGGCGTATACGAAATGGGATCAACATTTAAAATTTTTAATACTGCTTTAGCTTTAGACTTGGGGTCGGCAACTATGACAAGTGGGTATGACGCTACCAAGCCTATCCGGATAGCTAGGCATACCATAAATGACTATCATCCCAAAAAGCGGTGGCTGTCAGTTCCTGAGATATTTATGTATTCCTCGAATATAGGTTCGGCAAAGATGGCGGACGAATTCGGCGCATTGGCTCAAAAGGAATTCATGAAAAAATTAGGGTTTTTCAATCAGCTTGATGTCGAGTTGCCGGAGCGTGCTAGCCCAATTTTNCCAGCAAGATGGAGACGAATTAATACAATGACGATATCGTATGGGCACGGTATCGCTGTAAGTCCATTACACCTTACGAGCGGAGTTGCAACAATCGTGAATGGAGGCATACGTTGGCCAGTCACAATTTTGAAGAGGCATGCAGGTCAACAGGCTGTTGGCAAACAAGTAATCTCATCTAAAACATCTTTGGATATGCGGCGGATACTCAGGCTGGTGGTTGAGAATGGCACTGGAAAAAAAGCGTCAGCAAATGGATATCTGGTTGGTGGCAAAACCGGGACAGCGGAAAAGCAGGCGGTTCAGGGAGGTTATGAAAAAAAATTACGTCTTTCGTCATTTGTTGGGGCGTTTCCTATTCATGATCCAAAATACGTCGTTTTGGTAATGGTAGATGAGCCCAAGGGTAACAAGGACTCGTTTGGGTATGCGACTGGAGGTTGGGTAGCTGCTCCGGCGGTGAAGCGCATTGTTTCAAGGTCTGCTCCTCTTCTTGGGGTTCATCCAAAAAACGAATTGTCGCCAAAAATTAGACAAATTCTAGAAATAAATATTAATCCAGGGGGAGGGAAAAAACGCCTTGCATCTTTCTGAGTTAATGAAAGAAAGCGCTTCTCAAAGTAATGCTTTAAAAACATTTTCTAATGTTTTAGGGCATGGTGATCCCGATGTTGTTGGTATTGCCAGTAATAGTCGTGAGGTGAAGCCGGGTTATATTTTTGCTGCTCTACCAGGGAACAAGGTTGACGGGNTGAATTTTGTTGATGATGCGGTATCCCGCGGCGCNGTAGCAATTATTACTCAAAATTCATCAAGATGCCGGGATATGGCTCCAACTATGCCACTCATCGAAACATGTAACCCGCGACTAGAATTAGCAAAGTTAGCNGCTTGTTTTTTTAATGGTCAGCCAGATTATGTTGCTGCGGTCACTGGTACAAATGGGAAAAGCTCGGTAGTAGATTTTGCTAGGCAACTTTGGCTTTCAGTTGGATATAGTGCGTCTAGTTTAGGAACATTAGGATTAAAAACAAAACAGGTTCTCGAGAACTCTANTTTGACAACGCCGGATACGGTCANGCTTCATAAAGTTTTAAAAAGTTTGAGCGATAGAGAGATTCATTATCTAGCGCTTGAAGCGTCAAGTCACGGCCTCGATCAATATCGCATCGATGGGGTAAAAATTAGTGCGGCGGTCTTTACAAATCTGACGCAAGATCACCTTGATTACCACAAAGATATGAGGACATATTTCAAAGCGAAAGCACGTCTTTTTTCAGAACTCCTCAGTGCAAACGGCACAGCAGTATTAAATTTTGACTCAAGTGAATTTGAAGCATTAAAGAGCATCTGTATTTCAAGAGGAGTAAGNGTAATTAGCTTTGGCTCATCAAATGGGGCAGATATTCAGCTTCTAGATGTGAAACCTTCGCCAGCCTTTCAGGAAATAAGAATTAAAGTTTTTAAAGCCGAATATCAATTTGTATTGAAATTGCTGGGAAAGTTTCAAATTCTAAATGTGTTGGCAGCCTTAGGAATTGTCGTGGCTTCTCAAAAAGATAGTGATGTTGAGTTTTGGGTAGACCAGCTNAGAAATTTAAAAGGCGTCCCTGGTCGCCTAGAGCGTGTCACTGATAGCAATTCTTTGGCTCAAGTTATCGTTGATTATGCTCACACGCCGGACGCTCTCAGAAATGCTCTAGTCGCGCTACGGCAACATACTTCTAAACGATTAATATGCGTTTTTGGTGCTGGCGGAGAAAGGGATATAGGCAAGCGAAAAATAATGGGGCAAGTTGCTGATGAATTAGCCGACCTTTGCCTGATAACAGACGATAANCCAAGAAATGAAAACCCAAAAAGAATTAGAGATCAAATTTTAGAGGGTTGTCCAAATGGCGAAAGCATTGCGTGCAGGGGGGAGGCAATAAAGCTAGGAATTTCGAAGCTCCAAAGCGGCGATCTGTTGTTAGTAGCTGGTAAGGGGCACGAATCTACACAAGAAATGAATGGNCAGAAATTNNAATTTAGTGATGTCGAGGTNGTAAAANACTTAATNAANAATGCNGAGGGCTTAAANNATGAGTAGANGCCTTTGGACAAATATNGAAATTGAAGGTGCAACAANNGCCCNTACTGATGGGAGAANATGGAGTGCTNCAGGTGTAAGTATNGANAGNCGAAAAGTTCAACCCAAAGATATTTTTATAGCGTTCAGNGGNAGTAGGGTCGATGGTCATTGTTATGTCGCGGATGCATTCGAAAAAGGGGCGGCCGCTGCTATAGTCGAGAGGAAGATAGATGGGTTGTCAGAAGAAAGCCCAATATTAATTGTTCAAAACGTTCAAAAAGCGCTCGTCCAAATAGCTTGTTTAGCTAGAAATAGATCAGAAGCAGAGTTTGTAGCCGTTACGGGCAGCGTTGGAAAAACGAGCAGCAAGAACTTATTAGCAAAAGCTTTNGCCCAATTCGATAGCGTGCACGCGACAATAGGTAATTTAAATAATCATATTGGAGCTCCGCTCAGTTTAGCGCGCTTGCATGGCTCTTCTCGATTTGCGGTGTTCGAACTCGGAATGAATAATACAGGCGAAATCGCGTTTTTATCTAATTTAATTCGACCTAAGGTGGCTCTGATAACAAATGTCCATGGTGTTCATCTAGAGCAACTTAAAACTGAAAGGGCTATAGCAGAGGCCAAATCAGAGATTTTCAATGGTTTATTGGAAAATGGCTCAGTCGTCCTGAATCAAGATAACCCTTGGATAGACTTCTTAAAGTCAAGAGCAGAAAAAAAGGGTATAAAAAACATAATCACTTTTGGGGAAGATAAAAAGTCTGACGTGCAATTGCTTGAGTGGCAATCCGGCGAGGGGAAAGGTTTCGTAAAAATCCGGCTTAATAATGAAACCCATCAATATGTCTTGTCGGAAACCGGAAAGCATCGAGCGCTAAATTCTGTTGGCGTTCTGGCGGTTGTTCATGCGCTTGGACTAAATATCCAGCATGCGGCTCAATGCTTCAAAAGTATTTCTACCCCCTTTGGAAGAGGAGGACAAAAAAATATTAATCTTACGACAGGAGAGACATTTTGCTTAGTTGATGAAAGTTATAATGCAAGTCCGGTTGCGATGAAGTCAGCATTTTCGGTTTTAAAGTCGATGAAGCCAGGTCCTGGCGGACGAAAAATACTCGTGATAGGCGATATGCTTGAGCTTGGAGACGATGCACTAAAATTACATGTCGAATTACTAGATGATTTATTGGCTGCCAAACCAGACATCGTTTTTACCGTTGGAAAGCTAATGTTTGAGCTGCACAAGTTATTACCAACTGGGGTATTTGGTGCCCATGGCGTTAAAAGTATCGATGTCGCAGATCAAATTGCGAATTTAATTAGAGCAGGAGATCTAGTTCTTGTTAAAGGTTCTCTTGGAACCAATATGGCGCCGATCATAGCTGCTATAAATTCAAAGAGCTTAGAGAATANAAATTGTTCTGAGTTAAATGGGGGTAATGAGTAAATGTTATATCATTTTCTATTTCCNCTAGCNGATGAANACACCATTTTTAATTTGTTTAAATATCTGACATTTCGAACTGGTGGTGCCGTNTTAACNGCGTTAGTTATCAGTTTTGTAATTGGCCCCAGTATGATCCGATGGCTCAGAGGACAGCAAGCTAATGGTCAACCAATCCGAAATGATGGACCAGAAACACATNTGGCGAAGCGCGGAACCCCTACTATGGGTGGATTAATGATCCTAGTCGCTTTAATTATTTCTACGGTTCTTTGGGCTGATATTAATAACCCTTATATTTGGCTTGTGCTTGGAGTAACTGCGAGTTTTGGCTTGATAGGGTTTGTTGATGATTTTCTTAANCTAAAGACCGCTAGCTCTAATGGTATGTCNTCCAGGCTCAAAATAGTGCTNCAAATCATTGTCGCGGCNCTAGTNGCTTTCCTNATTTCNTCANTTGGNCCNCCAGAAACAAAGGAAAGTNTGAGTGTCCCATTTTTCAAAGATATTTTTATTGAATTAGGTTGGTTTTTTTTACCGTTTAGCGTGTTGGTTATCGTTGGTGCTTCCAATGCGGTTAATTTGACGGATGGGTTGGATGGTCTCGCTATCGTACCAGTTATGATAGCGGCAGCTTGTTTTGCATTGATAACTTATCTTGTTGGCAACGTACTGTTTAGTGGATATCTGCAATTATATCATGTGGTGGGAAGCGGTGAACTGGCTGTTTTTTGCGGATCGATAATAGGTGCCGGCCTTGGGTTTCTTTGGTTCAACGCGCCGCCCGCAATGGTGTTTATGGGCGATACCGGATCTTTGTCACTGGGCGGGGCATTGGGCACCATTAGTGTTATCACCAAGCATGAATTAGTTCTAGCTATAATTGGTGGTTTGTTCGTGCTAGAGACCGTCTCAGTAATCGTGCAGGTGGTTTCATTCAAGTTAACAGGGAAACGAATTTTCCGAATGGCTCCACTACATCATCATTTTGAAAAAAAGGGTTGGGCTGAACCAACAGTTGTTATTCGGTTTTGGATAATTGCTGTTGTCTTAGCGCTTATTGGCCTTTCAACACTAAAACTGAGGTAGAAGTTGATTATCGCAAGTTCATTTTCGAATAAAACAGTCGCGGTCATGGGGCTGGCCAGATCAGGTAAGGCTGCAGTTGCTTCGTTAGTTCTCGGTGGGGCTACAGTGCTGGCATGGGACGATGATCCGAAAAGGCGCGAAGAAATTTCTGGCGATGGCGTCGAGATAAGAGATCTTCATAATATTAATTTTAAAGATTTAGACGCACTTGTCCTGAGTCCGGGAATACCGCACTCATTTCCAAAACCTCATCCAGTAGCAGCAAAAGCGAAGACATCTGGTGTGCCTATTATCGGTGACATTGATATATTCGCACAAAATTCGAAAAATACCCCGATTATAGGCGTCACAGGAACAAATGGTAAATCTACTACTGCCTCACTTATCGGACATCTTTTATCCCATTCAAATATTTCAAACGAGGTAGCAGGAAATATCGGTCGGCCAGTTTTAGAAATATCCCCAGATCCGGGGCCGGATTTTATTGTTTTAGAGTTGAGTTCATATCAGCTTGAATTATCTCCGTCCTTAGGCTGCAGTATCGCTGTGCTTTTGAATATAACGCCCGACCATTTAGATCGACACGGCGGCATGGAGGGATATGTTCGCGCAAAACGACGAATTTTTGATGAGCTAATTTATGACCCAAAAATCATTATTGGTATAGATGATGAAATTACGCGATCGATATACCAACAACTTAAGCATGAAACAGATTTTTCAGTAATACCCATATCTGGTTATACAATTCCAAAAGAGGGAGTTGGCGTTAAAAGTGGGAATTTAAGAAGTAAGCTGCCGGGCATACCGAAATGTGAAATAAATTTAAAGGGAATGAAAACTCTTATCGGAGGTCATAACTATCAAAATGCAGCGGCTGCCGTCGCAATAGCGCTTACATTAGAGGCCGAACAGCCAGAAATAGAATTTGCATTGCAATGTTTTAAAGGGCTGCCCCACCGTCAAGAATTAGTGAGGGAATTATTTGGTGTTTATTTTATCAATGACTCTAAAGCAACAAATTTTGATGCGGCAGAGCGCGCGCTTTCATCATTCANATCAATTTATTGGATAGCAGGNGGCCTNTCAAAGGACAATAGAATTACGGAGTCTTTTTTNAAAAACCTCGAGAATGTTGAGCATGCATTTTTCATTGGAAGTTCGGAGAACGAGTTCTTTGATTTCTTTAAAAATAGTACCCCATGCACAAAATGTAGCAAATTGGAAATTGCGGTAGAAAAAGCAGTGTCTGCTGCATGTAGTGAAAAAAAAGAAAGCCCAGTTGTGCTGTTATCTCCAGCAGCCGCTTCATTTGATCAATTTGAGAGTTATGAAGAGCGAGGAGACCAGTTTAAGTCGATTGTTGGTTCACTAAACCTCGAAAAATTTTCGAACCGGGAAACAACAACATGACCACATTAACTAGGACAGATACCAGTTTAGTTGGGCAATGGTGGTGGACCGTCGATAGATGGTTTCTAGGAGCATTATTAATATTGGTATTTTTCGGTGTTTTGATGGTGTTTGGTGCAAGTCCTGCCGTAGCCACAAAACTCAAATTGAGTAGCTACTACTTTATAAAAAAGCATCTTCTTGTTTTGCCTATAGGTATCGCTATGATTTTTCTCATTTCACTTTTATCACCCAAAAACGTGAAGCGTTTGGCTGTGATTGGTTTACTAAGTGGGATAATCATTCTCGGATTAACCCTTATCTTTGGAAGCGAAATAAAAGGAGCTCGTCGATGGCTGTCGGCAGGTGGTTTTTCGCTTCAAGCATCCGAGTTTATTAAGCCATTTTTCGCGGTCGTTGCTGCGTGGATGTTTTCGGAGTGGAGATTCC
>FUFK010066366.1_pt1 | contig 23761 bp, 25 predicted proteins | sample 1021851 | NCBI WGS metagenome assembly FUFK01 (sample SAMEA51879418, study PRJEB19060) | metagenome | reverse complement strand
AGAAAATAAAATTGAAATTGTATATGAAGCTATTGCTGACAAAATTGATAATTTAGGTGAAGAGAAGGCTAAACTATTTCTAGCCAAGCTCTCACTATTACTAGCCAATAAAATAGAAGATACTTCATTTGTTTTAAATGCAATTGACGATGCTGCTTTATCTTTAAATCAGTAATTGAATATAAGTTTAAAATTCACAATTTATTTAAAATAAAATTTACTAATATTGTATCAAATTTATTAGACGCTTTATAAAATCATTAGTTTAATCTTCATAAGGTTCTATGATATCATTTTGTCTAATTATCCCGCTTTTAATTATTTTGCAATTTAATCCAGATCTATTATACAGAGGCAGTAATAAAGGCTTGTTCAATAAATCTGCAAGATACTTACAAGGGAAATTTAGTCTTCCACCTTCTAAAATNACNTCNCCAATTTTNAATTTTTTTCCAACAAGATAATTTAAAGGNACACCNTCTGANGTCAGNTTNCTTCTATGCTCNTGAGGTTTTAAAATAATNNTTTTTTCTTGAAGTGGTGGTTGATTTTGTTCTAAAGCGTCAAGNACCTCNTTTTCTATAATNGTNACNTCTCTAATATCAGGNATATTTGAATATTTGCCATTGCCTTTAAAATATCGNTCACCTCTNATACCTTTATTTTTTATTAGTTCTGCAAATGATAANTCTTGCATTGTTTCTGCCGAAGCGGAAGCAATGTGAATATATAGCAATTTTCCTGGACCCCATTTCATAAACTATAACTAAAAAATTTTTGTTTTAAAAAATATTATACTACTAATTAAATTTCTTATTATGTAAAAAAAAAGACATTCCAAAATTTAAGAATGTCTTTTTCCTCTCTAGAAAAAAATCTTATTTATTGAAACGGCTAAAAATATAATTTGTTAATTTTTTAACAATAGATGTTAACTAGTTCATAAAATTTACTATTTAAATTAATATGGAATCTTTATTTTATATTTTGGTAAATTTTAAGATAATCTAATGAGAAAAAATTTATTTTTTAATTTATTACCAAAAATTGTAATTTTAATTTTTTTATTTATTAACGTTCAGCAATCGAACTCTTTAACAATAAAAAGTGGCCAAATTATATCTTCAGATGGTAAGATTTATGAATTTGCCTCACCAAAAGAAAAAGAATTTTTAATCAAAAAATCTAAAACTCATGGAAAATCAATGGGTGTTTTCAACAATAATTTGTTTTTAATTATTGATGAAAAAATATTGTTTATACCTTTACAGGAAATAATAACATCAACTGATATTCAAATTACTAATTTAGTGATTGAGAAAACTAATTTATTTATTAAAAAATATAACTTAAATGAGGGTAGTGAGGTTATTAAAAATAAACTGTACTTAGGTGCAAAAAAAATAAAAAAACTTTATTTGTTGAATAAATTGCAAAAAAATATTTTAAGTAAAAGGGGTTCTTATATAACCTTTTATTTTAGTTTTTAATTTTAAAAAACTAATTTTTATAGATACTATAACTTTATGATTATTTTTTTAATCCAACCATTTCCAATGATTTTTCATAAAGTTTTTTGCAAGTTAGATCGTCATAAACTTGGCTATTAGGACTTTTCATTGGCCATCCACCTGCTCTACTTTTTTTGTCTTTATAAATACCAAATTGACTGAAATAGTACCCTGAATAACTAGTTACACTAGGATCAATGAGACAATGCAATGTTGTCTGTGTTCCAAGTTTTACATTTATCATTCCTGCCATAGTTAAAAAAGGTTTTAACAGCACGTCTTGAAAAAAAACAGGTAAGGTATGTTTAATTAATGGTGTTTGAACCCATCCAGGGTGTAAGCTTACTGAAGTAATGTTTGACTTTTTAAGAAGTGTAGCTTGATACCTCGCATAAAGAACTTGAGCTAATTTTGATTGGTTATAAGCATCAATTCTAGAGTATTTTCTTTTTTCATAATTTAAGTCGTCAAGGTCAACTAACGTTCTTTCATGCATTACACTTGAAGTATGTATTATTCGACTATCTTTTGACTTTTTTAATTTTGGAATGAGTAGTTCAGTCAAAAGAAAGTGACTTAGATAGTTTACGCCAAACTGTAATTCAAAACCATCAACAGTTTTTTGTTTGCGTGTATGCATTACCCCAGCATTATTAACTAGACCATCAAGTCTAGAAAATTTGTCATTAAATTGTTTGATAAATTCTCTCACTGACTGCAGTGAGTTTAAGTCAAGATGTAAAAAAGAAATCTTATCATTTTTGGTCTCTTCTTTAATATTATTAATAATAGTTTTTGAAAGATCTATATTGCGAGCTGCACATATTACTGTTGCAGACTGCTTTGCTAGTTGAGTAACAGTTTCAAGTCCAATACCGGAGGTTGTTCCCGTTACAATATAAATTTTATCAGATAGATTTTTCTCTAAATTATCTTTTGAACACATTATTGTTCTAGACATTTTAACCCTTTAAGTTTGAATTAATTAAAATCTTATTAAAATATTATTAATGATACAAAGAATGCAAATTTTGCAAATGTTGTATTAAATATTTATATATTAAATTAAAACTGGATTTACATGGCCCTAGAAAACAAATTAAAAATTAAACAAGATTATAAGTATTTCTGTGAAATCTCAACAAGGTGGAATGATAATGATGTCCGTTGGCATGTAAATAATGCAAAATATTATGAGTTTTTTGATACTGTAATAAATAAAATGCTTATGGAGTTAAACTCTGTATCATTAAAAGCTGGTAAAAATATTTTTGTTACTGCAGAAACGGGTTGTAAATATTTTGAAGAAATTTCATTCCCTGATAAGATAATTGCTGGTTTAAAAATTGATTATATTGGAAACACTTCAATCAGATATGATATTGGGTTGTTTAAAAATAATTTTAATAAAACCTCTGCTAAAGGCTTTTTCGTTCATGTTTTAATAAACCAGAATACAAAAAAACCATCGCCAATACCTTTAAAATTGAAAAACGATTTAAAATTATATGCTTGAAACTTTTCAATACTTATAAGAAATTTTTGGATAAAATTTATAATGTTATCATTGATAGAGTGGAGAAGAGAGATATTCAAAATTTATTCCGATGTAAGGGCTGAGAGAAATGGTGCACTTGCATGGAGAAAATGGAAAACTAAAAGAGAAAAACTTTTCAGATACCATCCGGAAAGCCCAACTTTTAATGCAAAAAGAAAGACTGGATCTAATCCTACTCCAATTTTGTATCCATACAATTCAAACTTTTGTTTATCATCAAAATATAAGATTTTAGAAAGTTCAGAGATATTGGAATTAATAACAGATGATAATTCAATTACTCGTATTCAGCCGTTTTTAAAAACAACTGATCTTTTTGAAAAATTAAACACAGAGTTAACTATTTTTAAGATTTTAGGATATGGGGGAGGTTTATTTTTGCCTTTTTTTGATATGGGTTGTTTTTCTAAGGGTGAAAATTATGAGGGTGGTAGATATTTAATAGATACTATCAAGGGAGCAGATTTAGGAGAGTGCAAAAAAAATGAATTGCGATTAGATTTTAATTTTTCTTATAATCCATCCTGCTCTTATAATAGCAAATGGTCTTGTCCAATAATTAAAAATTATAATAAAATACCTTCTTTAATTGATGCAGGTGAAAAAAAACCAAATGAAATTTTGTAATTATCTTAATCGCGTTAATAATAACCAAATATATCTTAAAGATAAAAAATTTCTTATGGTTCCAATAACATAAGTGAAAGCAGCAGCAAGCAATATAGATCTGCAAGCGTTATGATATTCTTTTGGAACTTTTTCTTTCAAAATTGGTAGTGCCTTGTTAAAGCTTGCGTCAAATTCAACATCAAGTGTTATAAGATGAATTAGGACGCCAATAATCATTGATAATAATGTAATTATAAGACAAACTTTGATTAAGCTTGTGGCTCCTGTTGCAAAGATAGTAGGAATGCCCATATATAAAATGCCACTGCCAATACTAGTGATCCAGGCTGTATTTTTAACAATTTTATTTCTTTGTTCTAGAGGTTTATAATTCTCTGCATGCTGAATGGCGTGACCAATTTCATGACAAACTATTGATATAGCTGTAATACTTTTTTTATTAAGTCTTTCATCTAAAACTCTAACTTTTTTTTCATTTAGATCATAATGGTCACCAATTTTAGTTTGTTCAATCATGACATTTTGCAGGCCCCTTTCTTTTAAAATTAGATTACCAAATTCTAAACCATTGAAAGGCATATTTTCTAAAATTGCATCGTTCTTCTTAAAAACGTAATTAAGCCATAGCATAGGCAATACAGACAATGAAAGGAAGATGACAAGGTATAAAATCATATTTATTATATAAAAATTAATAAATTTACTTTAACTTAAAACTAAAGATTAATATTTTTATTTCAAGTTAAAGTAAAAATATTAATTTCTGAACTTCTATTCAAAACTTACAAATTTTTTTCCAACTAATGTTTCTTGTTTAGCCATTAACTTTTCTGCAAAACACATATGATTATACATTATTTTATAGGTTTTCTCTTTTTCCCCTTTCTGTAATGCTTTTATAAGTTTTATTTGATAATTTCGTCCTTTTTGCCAAAGTTCATGATTTGAGGGTTCAAATAACCTTCTATCAATTGTTACTTCTGAAAGTAATTTAGCCATAAACTTGATAATAAATTTAAGGAGTTCATTTTTTGAGAACTCAGCTAATTTTGCATGAAATTGAAGTGCATTATAATGATAACTTTTTTCCTCTTCCTCGCTTTTTGGNGGATCTGAATATTTATTTAAAATTGTTTTCAATTCTTGAATTTGTTTTAGATTTAATTCTCCAGAAAGTTCGGATGAAACTTCTGGCTCAAGAACCTTCCTTAATTGATAAATTTCTCTAATAGACATATTTTTGAAATAAAAATAATTTGTAAGTAGTGCAATGGTCCTATTTTCTGAGACTTCGTGAACAAAACACCCACCACCTGGACCAGTTCTAGTTTTAATAAGTCCCTGGGCCTCTAATATTCTTGTGGCTTCTCTTATTGTACTTTTGGACATTTGAAATTTTTCAATTAATTCATTTTCATTTGGCAATCTATCTCCTGGCACCAGTTTGTTTGCGAAAACGTATGTTTTGATTTCTTCAGCNACNACTAATGTTAGCCTACTTGATTTTTTCTTTTTNTTTTCTTCCTTAAAGTGGGAAGTTGCACGCAACAAATCTGCCTCCTTTGTTAATTTGTGTTGGTGATTTTTTATAGCATATTTCATTTCTTCTTCTACATCGGGCATAAAATAAACAACCATTTGGAGGCTTAATCATATTTGGTAATTCACCAAAATCATCAGATCGAATTTTTTTATTTTTAGTCGGTGAGACTTCGACAAGTAATTTAGTATAGGGGTGAAGAGGATTTTTAAATATTTTACTGGTATTTCCATTTTCAACTATATCACCATAATACATTACAGAAACTCTATCACAAAAATTTTTCACTACTGCTAAATCATGAGAAATAAAAATATATGTAAGGTTAAATTTCTTTTTAATTTTGACTAACAATTCAAGAATTTGGGCTTGAATAGAAACATCTAATGCAGAGACTGGCTCATCTAATATTAAAATTTCTGGCTTTGCTAACAAAGCTCTTGCGATGCATATTCTTTGAGCTTGTCCACCTGAGAATTCATGTGGGTATTTTTTTAATGAAGTTTTCGGTATTCCTACTGAATCTAACATTTCATAAATTAAATGCATTGATTTTTCATAATCATAATTAAAAAATGATTTAATAGGAGTTAAAAGGCTATCCTGAATAGTTAGTCTTGGGTTTAGACTAGCAATTGGATTTTGAAATACATATTGGATTAACTTGTTAATTTCCATCGAGGACAAATTAACTTTATTTTGATTATGAATATATATATTTCCATTATCAGGTGTTTCTAAGCCAATTAATATTCTAGCTAATGTAGATTTTCCACAACCAGATTCTCCAATTATACCAAAGCTCTCACCTTTATTTATTGAAAGGTTTAATTTTTTTATGACATGAATTGTTTCTTTTTTGAGACTAAAATATGAACTGGAATTAATTTCGTATGACTTTGAAATGTTCAAAGCTTCTAAAATTGGTTTTTTTAAACTGGGTTTATGCATCTTAATTGTCTATCATTAATTTTTTTTATTAAAATTCTTTTTTCTAAACACGAAGAAGTTTTCTTAGAACATCTTTTGGCAAATTTACATCCTATTATTTGCTCTGTTATTAAAGGAGGGTTGCCGGGTATTGGGGATATAAGTAATTTTTTTGAATTCAGATCAGGACTGCAATTCAATAGTGCTTTAGTATAAGGGTGTAAAGGTTTATTAAGAATTTTGACAGTGTCACCATATTCTACAATTTCTCCTGCATACATAACAATAATTTTTTTGCTTATTTGTGATACTACATTTAGATCATGGGAAATAAATAATACTGACAGTCCTCTCTTTTTTCTTAAGTTTTCAAGTATGTTTAAAATTTGTGCTTGGACAGTTACGTCTAATGCTGTTGTAGGCTCATCAGCAATAATTAAATCAGGATTATTTGAAAGAGCCATAGCAATTATAATTCTTTGTCGCATGCCTCCAGATATTTGATGTGGAAAAGAACCCATAACTAAATTAGGATTTGAAATCCTCACCTCTTCTAAGAGGCCGACACTTATTCTATAAGCCTCTTTTGTACTAAGATTTCTATGTGTCCTGATAGTTTCAGTTAACTGATGCCCAATAGTTTTTAAAGGATGAAGACTGGTCAATGGGTCTTGAAAAATATAGGAAATTTTCTTCCCTCTAAGTTGCCTCATTTTATTGTAACTTAGTCCAATTAGTTCTTCGTCTTTATACCAAACCGATCCATTTGAAATCATTCCAGGAGGTGACGAAATAAGAGAAGCAATCGATAGTGCTGTTACTGATTTTCCTGAGCCACTCTCACCAACAATTGCTAAACATTCACCCTTATTAACTTGAAAGGTAATGTTCTCAATAGCCTTATATTCATTTTTATTTAATTTAAATATTGTTTCTAGAGAGTTCACTTCTAATAAAGCATTGCTTTGTTTTGTTGGTATTTTCACTCTTGCAACGTCAGTCATTGGNTTTGACCTTGTTAAAGANCCCTGNTTTAGCCTCGGGTCAAGCGCATCACGAATTCCATCNCCTAGTAANTTAATGCCCATTACAATAATAAAAATCATAATTCCAGGTATTAGGGATGTATGAGGGTGGATAATTAGAGATGACCTCCCATCACCAAGCATAGATCCTAAATCTGATTGTGGTGGTTGTGAACCTAATCCAAGAAAAGATAGTCCTGCAGTTTCAAGAATCATCCAGCCCACAGTTGTTGAGAAAGAAACTACTATTACAGGGGTTACATTTGGAAAGATTTCAAAAAATAAAACTTCAGTTTGTGAACGACCTGATAGTCTTGATGCATTGATAAAATCTGAGTTTGTTAAGGTTATTGTAACTCCTCTAACATTCCTAGCAAAAAAAGGGATGTTAACAATTGCAACTGCAATTAATGCATTCATTAAACTTGGACCTAGCACAGCAACAATTGCAAGAGCTAATAAAACATAAGGAAAAGACATAAGAACGTCTATAGTTCTCATTATGATATTATCTAATCTTCCACCTAAAGAACCGGCAATAATACCGAGTAATGAACCAATTACAGCCGCAAATAAAGCTGCTAAAAACCCAACTATTAAACTTAATTGGGTTCCCCAAAGTAATCTTGATAAAATATCTCTTCCTAAATGATCTGTACCTAACCAATGAGTTTCATTAAATGGTTTAATAAAACGATTGGCCGTATTAACTTCATTTGGATTAACTAGATTTAAAACAGGAGTAATAATAGAAAGAATAACTATAAATAATAATACTACTGCTCCGAATAAGGCAAGTTTGTTGCGTCCTAATTTAGAAATAAAATTGATCATTTTCTGAGTAGCCTTGGATCAAGCCAAAGTTGTAAAATATCGACAAGAATATTAAATAATACGTAACATAATGCTATAAAAAGAACTCCACCTTGAACTAACATTATATCTCTAGTTAGAATTGCATCAACAAGCATCCGGCCAATGCCAGGCCATTGAAAAACAATTTCAATATAAACGGATCCAGATAAAACAAAACCAGCTTGCAATCCTAGAATCGGAAGTATTGTAATGATAGCAGATCTGAGTGCATGGCTAAGAACAACTCTTGTTTCACTCACACCTTTTGCTCTAGCAGTTTTTATGTAGTCCAGTCTTAAAACTTCTAACATTGATGATCTTACTAATCGAGCTATAACCCCTAGAGCCACTAATGAAAGAGTAATTGATGGCATTACTAAATGATTTATTAAGTCCCATAAACCCCCACCGCCATAAAGTGAATACATGCCTGAAACTGGAAACCATCTAACTGAAACTGCAAAGTATAAAATTAACATCATTCCCAAAAAAAAGGATGGTATTGAAATTCCAACTAAAACAATAAATGTAATTAGTTTGTCTAATAAAGAGTATTGATAAGCAGCAGATAGTATCCCAAATAAAATGCCTAATATTGAGCAAATTAAAAATGAGGTACCAGATAAAATAATAGTAGCATTAAATCTCTCCAATATTTCATCAATAACTGGCCTGTTTAGAGAGAACGATCTTCCAAAATCACCTTGAAGTATATTATATAGCCAAATGAAATATCTTTGCCAAATTGGTTTGTCTAGGCCTAGTTGAGAATTTAGAATTTTAACATTTTCTGGTGTTGCAAAAGAACCTAATATAGCAGTTGCTGGATCTCCAGGAATTAATGAAATAATGAAATAGACGATTAATGTAACACCCAAAAGAACAGGTATAGCAGAGAATATCCTTTTCAGTATATATGAAAGCATGACTTTATATAAAAGCCTAATTAGTATTGCTGGCCAAGTAAATTTTTGGCCAGCTCACATTTAGATAGCTATTTACTTACATCTTTCAGAATTAAAAAGAAAGAAGGTTGCAAAGAGAAATTCTTTACTTTGTCTGTAGTAACAGCATTTTGTTTCCAGTTGGCAACAAAAACCCATGGTGCATCTTCGTGCACTATAGTTTGCATTTTTTGATATAATGAGGCTCTTTCTGCTTGATCAGTTGATGATCTTGCAGCCTCTAACAGTTTATCAACTTCTGGATTTGAGTAATAGCCAGAATTAAAACCACCTTTATCTGGCCATGCTTCTGTTCTCAAAGCTAGATAAGGCAAAGTATCAGGGTCATTAGTCATCCAAGCCATTTCCGCCAAATCAGCTTTTCCTTCTAAACCAGGGTTTACTTCACCTAAAAATGTATTCCATTCGAAAGTTTTAATTTCAACATCAAAGCCAACAGCTGATAAGTCTGCTTGTATTGCAGTTCCCATGGCAACTGGGTCAAGCATTCCAGAACCGCCTTGTGTAACGTAGAAGGTAAGTTTTGCATTTGTTACACCAGCTTCTTTAAGTAAAGATTTTGCTTTTGCAGGATCATAAGGGTAGGGACTTAAAGAATTATTATAAGCCCAAGCAAAGGCAGGAGGTGTAGGACCTGCGGCAACAGCGGCTGTCCCTTCAAGTACATCTTCTACTATAGCAGTTTTATTAATTGCATAATTTGCAGCTTGTCTTACTAGCTTATTTGCGAAAGGCCCTTCTTTAGCGTTAAGGATTAAGAACCAAACATGAGGTCCAGCTTGTTCAACAATTGAGAACCCACTTCCAGAAAACTCTGATAATGAAACTGGTGGAACTTCAACCATCATATCAAGACCACCTGATAGCATTTCAGCAACTCTTGTGTTTCCATCAGTTATTGGCCTAAAAATGATGGCATCACTTTTTGCTTCGCCATCCCAATAATTTGAGTTTTTGTCAACTATAACTGCTTCATTAGCTTTCCATGAGCTAAATTTAAAAGCGCCTGTTCCAACAGGATTTCTTCCAAAATCTTTGCCGCTTTTTTTAATCGCTTCGGGTGAGGCAATTAACCCAGTTGGATAAGCCAAGTTTGATAGAAATGGTGCATAAGGTGCATCGAGTGTAAATTTAATCTTATCACTNCTGATAACTTCTACTTTTTCAATTGCAGAAAAGAAAAAACTTAATGGAAATGGCCCAGTGTCATGATAAGGATGACTTTCATCTAACATTCTATCAAAATTAAACTTAACAGCGTCAGCATCAAAGTTCGACCCATCATGAAATTTTATTCCTGACTTGAGGGTGAATGTATACGTTGTTCCACCATTACTTATTTCCCAGCTTTTTGCTAAGGCAGGCTCTACTTCTAATGAACCATTTTTATATCTAACTAGTCCATCATACATATTCATTAGAATTCTAAAATCATTAACGGCTGTTACTGTTGCTGGATCTAATGATTTTGGTTCAGCAATTTGACCAACAACTAAAACGTTATCAGGTGTATTTGCTGACACTGCAAATGAATGTGCTATGAAGGTTATTAATAGAGTTGAAACTGCAAAAATTTTGCAAGTCGCTCTTAATATTCCAAACATACTATTCTCCTTTACATGATTAATTTAATAATTAGCAATATTGTGTTAATATATTTATCATGATAAATATTTATCATGATAAATATAATATCAAGTTTTTTTTCATATAATTTTATTTAATTAAATTTGATAGAGTGAATGAACAGCTATTATTAAATATGACTTTTTCAATTTTAGTTTTTGATCCTATTACAAATAGTTTTGGTGGCGCGTCAGCAACAGGAAATATTTGTGTAGGTGCCTGGGTTTTAAGAGCCGAACCTTTCTCTGGTGTAAGCGCCTCTCAGGGTGCTGACCCAAGCACTCTTTGGGGAGAAAACGTTCTTAGGTATTCAAATAAAGGCTTGAGTGCAGAAGATGCTATAACAAAAACAATTCAAGAGGACAGTGGAAAGGATAGAAGACAAATTTCTTTGATCGATAAAAGTGGAAATGGAAGCGTGTTTAGCGGCATGAAAAATTCCCCTATTATTGATGAAATAGTTTCTGAAAATATTGTATTGTCAGGAAACATTTTATCAAATAAAAATGTTTTAGCATCAATGAAATTGGCATATGAAAAGAATCATGATGTTGAACTTGTAGAAAGATTGTATTTGTCATTATTAGAGGGAGCTAATGCTGGAGGAGATAGTAGGGGGTTATTTTCAGCATCTATATTGGTAGTGAATGAAAACAAACCACCAATTTCTTTGAGAGTAGATTACAGTAAAAAACCTCTTAAAAAATTAAAAAAAATTATAGACAAAACCAACGAAAAGTCATACGCAAATTGGTTAAAATTTTTGCCAGTTATTTCAAATCCATATAATTCTGAAGAAAATAAGAAAAGCTAGAGCTTTGAAAAATAATATTACTTCAATGTTGAAAGAAATTTCATCATGTTCAGNAGGATCAGATGGTGTAACACGATTACCATTTACAGAAGAGCATAAAAGAGCGCTGAAAATTATTACTAAATGGATGGTTGATTGTGGCTTGAGCACTAGAATTGATGATGCAGGAACTTTAATTGGTAAATATAATGGGCCAAAAAATGCTCCAACTTTTCTGGTGGGCTCACATCAAGATAGCGTTATTAATGGTGGAATGTTTGATGGAATAATGGGGGTTTTGTTACCATTAATCGCAATTAGAAATTTAAATAATTTACCCTACAATATAGAATTTTTAGCATTTGCAGACGAAGAAGGAATAAGGTTTCCTACAAGTTTACTCGGCTCTAGGGCTTTGGCTGGAACACTTAGCCCGACAGTACTTAATCTAAAAGACAATCAAGGATTAAGTATTAGAGATGCGATAAAAAATTTAAATTTAGTACCTGAGAATATATTTAACTTGAAAAGGGAAAAGCAAAACTACTTAGGTTTTCTGGAAGTCCATATTGAGCAAGGGCCAATTTTATATAATAAAAATCTGCCTCTTGGTACAGTTAGCTCTATATCAGGCATTGAACGTCATGATTTGTCTATTTATGGACTATCCTCACATGCTGGAACAATGCCAATGAAATATAGAAAAGATGCACTTTGTGCTGCCAGTGAGATCATTTTGATGTCTGAAAAATTGGCTTCTAATTGCTCAAATGCTGTTGCAACTGTAGGCATGTTAAATATACAGCCAAATGTTGCTAACGTTATCCCAGAAAAGGCCAATTTAATTTTGGAGGTAAGATCTGGCAGTGATGTGGAAAGAGAAAATCTATCAAGTAATATAATAAAAAATGTCAATGACATAATTAATAGAAGAAAACTGGAAGTAACAATTAACAAAACATATGAGCAGTCAGCTACAAAATGTGATAACGATCTTCAATTAATGTTATCTGATTCTTTATATGATGCTGCTGGATACAAATTTCACTTGGATTCTGGAGCCACTCATGATGCATCTGCCATTTCAGATCTTTGTCCAATTTCAATGTTATTTGTTAGATGCAAAAATGGAACTAGTCATAATCCAGAAGAAGAAGCATCTGAAGAAGATATGGCTCTTGCTGTAAAAGTGATTGAAAATTTTTTTAAAAGACTGAGTACTATAATTTAAGGAATTCTTATCATTATTTTTTAATCTAATTCTAAATTTTAGCCTTAATAATTCAACTATTTTTAATACTTTTCTTGTGCTTGGACAAAAAGGAATGTAACCTTAAATTTGTTCAAAATAGGTAGTTAAATGATAATAGAACCTGACATTAAGCTAGATTTTAAAGACGTTTTAATTAGACCGAAACGTTCTACTTTAACAACAAGAAAAGAAGTAGATTTAAATCGAAAATTTAGCTTTGTGAATGCAAAATTGGAAATACCCTATAAAGGTCACGAATTAATTCCTGAATATTCCGGAATACCTATTATGGCGTCAAATATGGATGGTGTTGGAACATTTGATGTTGCCGATGCATTGATACCACATGGGATGTTCACCTGTTTGACAAAAATCTATTCTGAAAAAGAACTAGTTGATTTTTTTACAAGCGAATCAAATAAAGGTGGCCGTACGGATTACGTTGCAATGAGTATTGGTATTACAGAAGAAGATAAAAATAAATTTAATACTGTATATGAACAGGCAAAGGAAAAGTTAAGGTATGTTTGCATAGATGTGGCTAATGGTTATACAGAGAGATTTTGCACATTTATAGGAAAATTTAGAGACGCTTACCCAAATATAATAATTATAGCAGGAAATGTTTGCACCGCTGACCAAACGCAAGAACTTATTTTAAAAGGTGCGGACATAATTAAATGTGGTATTGGACCTGGTTCTGTTTGTACAACAAGAGTAAAAACAGGTGTAGGTTATCCCCAACTCTCAACAATAATTGAATGTTCTGATGCGGCTCACGGCCTAGGAGGCCATATTATATCAGATGGTGGTTGTACTGTTGCAGGTGATATCGCGAAAGCTTTTGGTGGTGGTGCGGATTTTGTGATGCTTGGTGGAATGCTTGCTGGACATGATGAAGGAGGTGGAGAGATCGTCGATAATAAAGTTCAATTTTATGGTATGAGTTCAAGAACAGCGAATGAAAAGCATTTTGGTGGCTTGAGAGATTACAGAGCTGCCGAGGGCAAGACAGTTGAAATTCCATACAGAGGAAAAATAATTAATACTGTTCAAGATATACTCGGTGGATTACGTTCAGCTTGTACTTATTCAGGTGCAAGAAGACTTAAAGATTTATGCAAATGCACTACATTTATTCGAACGACTGTCCAGGAAAATAAAGTCTACAGTTAGATATTACTTAATCCCTTTTAATTAGTACTTTTTCTTAAATGCTTGATACCTGACTGTTCGATGAACTGTGTGGTAACTTCCCATAACCAATCACCATAAAAGAAAGGCTTAAAGCTATCTATTTTCCCAAGTTCATCAATTGGTTTTATNAAAGAATCAATAGATGGTTCAAAAAAAAATGGTATAGAGTAACGCTCTTGACCATATCCAATTACCCTATGAACTGTTGCTTTAATTTTATAATTTGACCACTGTTCAAGTAATCGCCCAAAATTCATAACTAATGTACCTTCTTCAGGTTCTATTTCATGCCATTCGCCATTTTTTAATTGTGCCTGTAGTCCAGCAACATGATCAAGTTGAAGAATAGTTAGCAATCCAGAATCGACATGTGGTTTACCAAGCGAGTAACTATCTCCTATTTGGAAACTGTCTGAGTTTTTTCCAAAGCTAATTTTATCTCTAACTGGATAATGAAGAAGCCTCAAAGTAGAGTTGCTATTATTAAAATATTTATCAAAGTAATTTTGATCAATTTTTAGTGACCTTGCAATTGACTGCATAATAACCAATCCTAAACTCTCCATTGAAAGATAATAATCTTTGGCAACTGAACGCCATTTTGGGAGTTCACTCTCTCTTGGCAAAGGAGTTCTTTCAGTTAATGGATCATTGGGATTATGAATTACTTCTCGAACAAGGTCAGGACCAATATCAATTCCTTGTTTGTAAGTTGGCAAACCATTTTGTAATGGGAACCAGCCTCTATAAACATTTTGATTGGAATTCTGAAAGTACCATCGACATAATTTTTTCTTACTTTCTTCAGGTAATTTAAAAATTGATAAAAGAATTTTCTTACTTCTTTCATTGAATTGAAAATTTTGTAAGCCAGAAATCTTAAGAAAACCAATTTCATTTGCTGCCTTAAAAATAGCTTTATCAGTAATTTTTCTCTCTTTATTTTCTGGGCCGTATAAAGATGAAATATTAATATTTTTAAACAAAATATTTTACCTCAAAAAAATATTAAAGTTTCTTATATAGTGATTTTAATCAATCTAACTGTTATCTTAACTTTAAGATGATTTTGAATAAAATGAAAATCCCAAATTTGTCACTTCTAAAAATTTTTCTTTTTTCAAATCTTATATTTTTTCTAAATTTAAGCACTCAAACAAATGCACAATTTATTAATGAAATTAATTTTGATAAGAATTTCAAAATCTTGGGAGCTGAGGTTATTTCTGGCTATCCTATAGAAGGTAACTTGATAATTGCAAGGACCAGTCCCTTAAACAATGTAAAAGTAAATAATGAACTTATAGAAATTGATCAAAGTGGAATTTTTGTTATTGGGTTTCACCGTGATGAAGAGAAAGAAATTCTTCTTACAATCACAGAAAAGAAAAAAAAATTAGAAACATTTTTATATCCAATGAAAAGAAAATATAAAGTTCAGCGCATAGACGGCCTAAAGCAAACCATGGTATCACCCAAAAAGGAGACTTTGGATAAAATTAATGCAGATCGTGAGAAAGTGCTTAATGCAAGAAGCAAAAAAGTTTTATTGGGAGATTTTACTAGTGGATTTAATTGGCCATTGAAAGGAAAAATAACTGGCGTTTATGGAAGCCAGCGTATCCTAAATGGAGTGCCTAAGTCCCCTCATTANGGTATAGATATCGCTGTGCCTATTGGCACCCCAGTTTACGCGCCTGCAAGTGGAGTAATTTCATTGGCAGATGATCTATATTATTCTGGCTTAACAGTAATTTTAAATCATGGACTTAATGTCAACTCAACCTTTCTTCACTTATCTGAAATAAAAGTAAGTATCGGTGATAAGGTTAACAAGGGACAGTTAATAGGTCTTTCAGGAAACACTGGCAGATCAACAGGGCCTCATCTTGATTGGAGAATTGACTGGGATGGTAAAAGACTGGATGCTGAAATGTTAGCTGGACCAATAAAATATTAATCAAAACTAATTTATATGCTTATATATAACAAATGTTAATAAAATATGGATAATTAGTTGGCGTCTATAAAAATTACTGAAATTGAGAAGGATAAATTTCTTGTTGAAGTTAGTGATAATGTCAAAACCTCACATAATGTAGTTATTAGTGACAAAGTATACAAACAGCTTACTAATGGTGTAATTTCAAAGAGTGAACTCTTAGAAAAATCATTTGAGTTCTTGCTTGATAGAGAACCAAATACTTCAATTTTGACTAATTTTGAAATTCAGATAATCTCACATTACTTCTCTGATTATGCAAACTGTGTTCGCACATGGTGTAAAATTGAATAATTTAAAAAAGAAAATTCAACAAGGACTAGGCACTCAAAAGGCAGATATTGTTTTAAGGGGTGGCAAAGTTTTTGATTTAATAACTGGGGACTTTCTTGAAGGTGATGTTGCAATAACTGGAGATACTATAGTTGGCACTTGTGCTTCCTATGATGCAAAAAAGGTCATAGATGTAAAGAATCAGTTTCTAGTTCCTGGTTTCATTGATACACATCTCCATATTGAAAGTTCAATGGTAAGTCCATTCGAATTTGAGCGTTGCGTTCTTCCTCTTGGGACAACGACTGTAATTTGTGATCCTCATGAGATAGCAAATGTAGTTGGTGTTGATGGGATTAAATATTTTCAAGAGTCTAGTGAACATACTGTAATGGATATTTTTGTTCAGTTGTCTTCCTGTGTTCCTTCTACTGAAATGGAAACTGCAGGAGCAAGAGTTACGTCACTAGAGTTGAAAAAATTAAAAAATCATAAAAGTAATGTTGGTCTCTCAGAGATGATGAACTACCCAGGTGTCATTAATCAGGATAAAGAAATAATTAAAAAATTAAAACTTTTTGAGGGAGGGCACATTGATGGCCATGCACCTCAGCTATCCGGTAAAGAATTAAATGCATACATTGCTGCAGGAATAAAAACTGAGCATGAAGCAACTTCGGAAGATGAAGCTTTAGAAAAATTAAAAAAGGGTATGCGCATACTGATAAGGGAAGGATCTGTCAGCAAGGATCTAAAATCTCTACATAAAATCTTAACAGACAAAACAGCACCATATATTTGTTTGTGTACAGATGACAGGAACCCGCTGGATATTCACGAACAGGGTCATATTAATTACATGGTTAAAGCTTTGATTAAATTGGGAGTTAAACCATTAAATGCTTACAGGGCTTCATCTCTTTCTGCAGCTGAAGCATTTGGTTTATCTGATAGGGGACTGATTGCTCCTGGAAAAAAAGCAGACATTGTTTGTCTTCAAAATATTGAAGAATGTAAACCTGCAATGGTTATATCTGGAGGTAGAGTTGTTTCTGATGAAATTTTTTCTACTGTCAAACGCATAAAACCAATTGGATTAAACTCAGTTAAATCAAAATCAGTTAAGAGCTCTGATTTTATAATTAAAGATACATCTGAAGATACGAGTGTTATTGGAATTTTAGAAGGAAAAATAATTACAGAACACTTATTTGAGAAGATACCTTTATCTAATGGTGATAAAATTCCTGACTTAAATAGGGATTTAGCAAGAGTTACAGTAATTGAAAGGCATGGGAAAAATAATAATATAGCCAATGGTTTTGTTCATGGCTTTGGTCTTAAAAAAGGTGCAATAGCTTCAACAGTTGCTCATGATCACCATAATATTGTTGCAATTGGTATGAATTATACTGATATGGCATTAGCATGTAATCGATTGAAAGATTTACAGGGTGGTTTTGTTATTGCATCTCAAAACGAAATACAAGCCGAGATCTCACTTCCTATAGCTGGGCTAATGAGTATTTCTTCTTTTGAGGATGTTAAAGACCAGTTAACTAAATTAAGAGAAACAGCAAAAGAATTAGGTGTTACAATTGAGGAGCCATTTCTTCAACTTGCATTTCTTGCGCTTCCTGTAATTCCATCATTGAAAATAACTGATTGCGGATTAGTTGATGTAAATAAATTTAAAATAATAAAATAAAATAAATAGTTTTAGAGGGAAAGTTTTGTTTAAATATATATTGTTATTTTTGATAGTTTTTTCAAAATTATCTTTTGCTGATACAGAAAAAATTTCTTTAGATAAGTTAAAGTTATTAATGTCTGAGGGCGTCCCATTAATTGATATTAGAACAGCTAAGGAGTGGCAAGAAACAGGCGTTATTAAAGATAGTCATTTAATAACTTTTTTTAATGAAAATGGGGAGGTTGATATCTATAAATGGCTAAATGAATTAGAATTAGTAGCCGATAAAAATAAGCCACTTATTCTTATTTGTCGAAGTGGAAGACGAACTGGTATAGTGAGTGATTACTTGGATAAATATTTTGAATTCTTTAAAATATATGATGCGACTGATGGAATTAAAGAGTGGANNAAAATTAANCCATTATCTAAAAATTATAAATNATAAATTATTTTTTAAAAATNAACCTCATACTTTTCCAAACATTGTACTTATCTTTGTAATAGAAGATATGCAGCATNGAAGCAGATAAATGAATTAAGAACANTGTAAANAAAGTAATNGTCATTGCATAATGGACATCCATGTACTGACTATGGAGAATAAANTCNTCCTCAATAAGTCTTGGTAATTTNATAATGCCAAGNAGTANAACATCTGATCCAGATACCCAAGTCAAAAGCATNCCTTGAATAGGAATTAAAATTAAAAAAATATACATTAATACCTGAATAATTTTTGATGAAATCTTATGAAAAAAACTCAACCCTTTGTGAGATGGTGAAGGGTTATAAAATTTCCATGCAAGTCTTAAAAATATCAAAAATAAAATGAAAGTACCAAAAATTTTATGAAAATGTATTAATTCTCCTTTTACTCTAGANGGATCCATAAAATGTAAATTAATACCAAATAGAATTTGCGATAAAATAAAAACTGCTAAAGTCCAATGAAATATTTTAGCAACTAGTCCCCAAGAATAATTTGATCCCTTTAAATTTTCCATAATGATTTTTAATTTACTTCATTAAAAAACCACGTTTTTTTAAAAAATCTCTCATAAACACTCTTACTTCCCGTCCAAGCAAACCGGACATCTGTTCACTCCATGTAGATGCTTTTTTATTGTCAGTTCTTTTTTTATAATATTCTTTCATTTTCAGATCGTATTCCTTGATAATTTCAATATCATTTTCTGTTGTATATGAATTCTCTTTTAGAATTAAACTCAAAGGAAGTCTCGGTTTAACTTCTGGGTTTTGGTTTGGGTAACCTAAACATAAACCAAAAACAGGGTATACATTTTTTGGAAGATTAAGAAGATCTGTTGCCGTTTGAGGATTGTTTCTTATAGCCCCAACATAGCAAATACCCAAGCCTGCAGACTCTGCTGCAACAACAACATTTTGGGCTGCCAAGGCTGCATCAACAGTAGTTATAATAAATTGCTCAGTAAAACCTTCAGTAGCTTGGGCGTTGTGAAGTTCACAACACATCGAAGATCTCTTAAGATCTGCACAGAATACTAAAAATTCAGCTGCCTCATTAATAAAGTTTTGATTATTTGCTAAAACACTAAACTTCTCTCTTTTTTCTTTATCTGTAATCCTTATGATTGAAAAACCTTGAAGAAAGCTTGAACTTGCTGCTGCTTGTCCAGCAGAAAGAATTTGGTTNAATAAATCTTTATCGATTTTTTTATCCTTAAACTTTCTTATTGATCTATGTGATTTTAATAATTCAATAGTTTCATTCATAGTAATGCCTTAAAAGATATTTAGTTTTAGTATGTTACAACTTAATCTATATTTATGTATACTCCATATTAAATTAATAAAGAGGGAAAAATGAAGTTTTATTATGCGCCAATGTCATGTGCTTTTGCTACCCACGTAGTANTNGAGGANGCTGAAGCAAAATATGAGGCGATAAAAATTGATTTGAAAAAAGGTGACCAACAAAGGCCTGAGTTTTTAAAAATTAATCCTAAAGGTAGAGTTCCTGCATTGGTCACGGAAAAAGGTATTTTAACTGAAAATCCTGCGATTATGTATTATATATGTCAGTTATTTCCTGAAAAAAAACTTGCGCCTACAGATCCTTATGAATTAGCTAAAGCTCAAGCCTTTAACATGTACTTATCATCAACAGTTCACGTCGGGCATGCTCACAAACATCGTGGACACAGATGGACGAATGATGAAAGTGCATTAGCTTCATTAACTGCGAATGTTAAAAAGAATATGACTGACTATGCAGAATACATCGAAAATAATTTAATTAGTGGACCATGGGTTTTAGGCGATAACTATTCTATTTGTGATCCTTACCTTGCTTTAGTTACTCGTTGGTTTCGTGATGACGGCGTTGATTTGGCNCCTTTTCAAAAGATAAAAAATCATAATATAAAATTTCATGAAAGGGCAAACGTGAAAAAAGTTATGGAGTTACACCAATAACTATTTAATTATTTGTTCAATAGCTTTTCCTACTGTTTGGGTGTCAGCACTTCCAGCAAGGTCTTTTGTTCTGAGTTTTGGNTNAGATAGAGAATGTTTGATTGCATTTAAAATTTCATTTGAGGCATCGTCAAACCCAAAATGATTTAACATCATAGCTCCTGCCCAAATTTGTCCTATTGGGTTGGCAATACCTTTTCCTGCTATATCTGGCGCAGAGCCATGAACTGGTTCAAATAAAGACGGGTGATTATTCTCTGGATTGATATTACCTGATGGAGCTATTCCAATTGTGCCAGTGCATGCTGGACCCAAATCTGATAAAATATCACCAAACAAATTAGAAGCTACAATAACATCAAACTTATCTGGATTTAACACAAAATGAGCACAAAGAATATCAATATGGTACTGATCAGTTTTTATGTCTGGGTAGGATTTTGACATTTTTTCAAAAAGTTCATCCCAATAAGGCATTGTTATTGAGATACCATTAGATTTTGTCGCTGACGTTATATGTTTTGATTTTCTTTTTTGTGCGAGTTTAAATGCAAAGTCCAAAACTCTCTCTATTCCTACTTTAGTCATTACAGTTTCCTGGACGACAAACTCTCTCTCAGTTCCTTCAAACATTTTGCCACCAATGGAACTGTANTCTCCTTCTGTATTCTCTCTTACAATTAAAAAATCTATGTCACCTGGTTTTTTCCCACTTAGAGGTGAAGGCACGCCAGGCATTAATTTTACAGGCCTTAAGTTTATATATTGATCAAATTCTCTCCTAAATTTTAAAAGAGAACCCCAAAGTGATATGTGGTCTGGAACCTTTTCTGGCCATCCAACTGCTCCAAAAAATATAGCATCATGTGAAGACAATTTTTCCTTCCAATCCTCTGGCAACATAACGCCGTGCTTTTCATAGTAGTCTACTGATGAAAAATCGTAGTTTTTAAACTCAAGATTAATGCCGTATTTAGAACTTACAGCCTCTAGGCATCTAATGCCTTCTGGCATAACTTCTTTACCAATACCATCTCCTTCTATAACAGCTATTGAGTATTTATTTTTACGCATAAAATTTTATTTTTATTCTGACAAATTTAAAATTTAGCTTAGAGTATTATTTGTTATTTATATATTAAATTTTATAAATTTGGATTTTTTTATGGGAACTGTCAAATGGGGAATTTTAGGCGCAGCTAAGATTGCAAAGGAACAAGTTATTCCTGCAATGAAAAAAAGTAAAAATACTGAACTATATGCAATTGCTTCAAGGGATATATCAAAAGCTGAAGATTTCTGTCATAAATTTGCTATTACAAAAGCTTATGATGATTATAACAAATTAATTTCTGATCCAAATATAGATGCAGTTTATATCCCACTTCCAAATCATCTGCATGTTCCCTTTTCTATAAATTCACTGAAAGCTGGAAAGCATGTACTATGTGAAAAGCCAATTTCTATTACTTCAGATGAAATATTTGAACTAATNNAAGTNCAAAAAGAGACNAAAAAAATTGTTTCAGANGCATTCATGGTTCGCTTCCATCCTCAATGGACTGAAACAAAAAANTTAATTCAAGAAGGTGAGATAGGAAAGCTTAACGCTATACAAGGTCTATTCAATTACTTTAATACTGACCCTAATAATATAAGAAATGATGTAAGAATTGGTGGTGGGGGTATATTGGATATTGGTGTATATCCAATTGTAACAAGTAGATTTATTACAGATGCTGAGCCTGATGAACTGGTTTCTTTGATAGAAACTGATCCAAATTTTGAAACTGATATTCTCGCTTCTGCAATTTTAAAATTTGGAAATGTTCAAATGTCATTTACTTGCTCAACACAAAGTCACTTAATGCAACATATGCGATTTATTGGAACCAAAGGAAGACTTGAACTGCCTGTGCCTTTTAATCCAATAGCTGATCAAGAAAGTGAAATTCATTTGTGGCAGAATGTTAATCATCCCTCGCAAAGTCCTAGGGTAATCAAAATAGAGAAATCTGATCAGTATACCAATCAAGTTGAACAAATGAATAATTCAATTTTGAATGGCACTACATTTCCCTATTCTTTAGAAGATTCCCTAAAAAATATGAAGATAATTGATGCAATATTTAGATCATCAAATTCAAGAAAATGGGAAATTGTTTAGGAGAATTAAATAATGGATTTAAAGTTTTACACTCTTGATGTTTTTTCAGATAAAGTTTTTGGTGGTAACCCTTTAGCCATATTTCCAGAAGCAGATTTACTGTCTGATGATTTAATGCAGAGTATAGCATCAGAGATTAATTATTCTGAAACTGTCTTTATTCAAAAGCCTATTTCAAAACAAAACTCAGCTAAAGTAAAAATTTTTACTCCAAAAAATGAATTGCCATTTGCTGGTCACCCTAATGTTGGGGCAGGTTATTTTCTTATTCAATACCCACAATTTATTCAAGGGTACTATTCAAAAGAGAAAATGATTTTTGAGGAACTTGCTGGACTGGTTTACGTTTCACCACAATATGCTGGACAGAATCTCATAGGAGCTGAAATAGAAGCGCCCAGTAAGTTTAATACATCAATTTCAATTCCAAGTTCTTTAATTTCGCGTTGTATTGAAATAGATGAGAAGTTTTTAGTCTCTGATGCCCCTCCTGTAGTTGCAGGTGTTGGCCTTGATTTTGTTATTGCTGAAGTTGAGAGCTATGAGGCTTTAAAAAAGGCTCGATGTAATATTTCTGCTTTTGAGGAAGCTGATAAGGATTACTCTTATGGTGATGATTTTTTTTCATTAATGATATTTACCAACAACGACGGGAATAATATCGTTGCAAGAGTTTTTGCACCCCTTTCTGGTATCGTTGAGGATGCAGCAACTGGAAGTGCTTGTGGTGCACTTGGTGCTTTGCTTGCATCTAGAAATAATCTGCAAAATGGAAAAATCGATTTTGAAATAAATCAAGGCGAAAGTATAGGCCGTCCCAGCTACATTAATGTTAGTGTGATAAAGGAACAAGGAGAGGTCATCAAAACTTCTATATCCGGGAAGTGCGTTTTAGTATCAGAGGGTACTTTTTATATTTAAAATCTAAAAATTGGCTTGCAAATATTAAATATACTACTTAAAGCAGACTTACCACCTGCTTTGATTATGGGTGGCAACTATTCTCCTTACTCAGTTGTATATAATAAATTGCCATCCATAATCGTCAAAACTATTAATAGATAAATTTAATATTCGTTATANTTCATTAATCCAATCATCAATGAGCCTTCTGGCGATTGAGATTTTTCTAGGCAGAAATTTATTCTGATGGCTGAAATTAATAACTTCTTTTCTAGAAAACCATTGCACATCTTCGACTTCATTTTCATCTAATGTAATCTTTGTAGAAGACGCTTCCGCATAAAAACCTAGCATTATAGATGCTGGAAAAGGCCAAGGCTG
>FUFK010038607.1_pt1 | contig 23779 bp, 25 predicted proteins | sample 1021851 | NCBI WGS metagenome assembly FUFK01 (sample SAMEA51879418, study PRJEB19060) | metagenome | reverse complement strand
AACAACAATGCTACAGAACGCTGCGCTCCGCATCCGGTACAATCAATACCAAAGACGCTTTTGTTCAGGCAGGGTAGCATGTATTCTTCTATCGAACTCAATTACTGATTCTTACTTTTTTGCTGATCTCTATTTGATCATTAGTTTTCACCTTCACAATATAAATAGCATTACTCAAATTACCGGTAGGATATAAAAATTCTTTTTCCCTGTTTTGCAGAACCTGCTGGTATACCTGCTTTCCCTGCAGATCATAAATTCTTATCTGGGTGATCCAACTGTCGTAAAAGAGTTTTATTTCAAGTTGCTCCTGTTTGTTATTTTGAAATATTTCTATAGAATTAAGGAGAACTCGTGGTGGTTTGGAGTCGAATACTTTTAAACCTTCTGTCTCGGCATCCTGAGTATTATTACCTTCATTAGATTCTTCTGCCGCCGATTCCTGTTCTTCATTATTCTCATTTTCATTAGTCTGCTCAGCATTCTCTTCTTCTTGAGGAGGTAATTTTTCAATGAAACTCAGGTAGAATCTGCTTTTGTATTGTCCTTCTGAAAGACTTAAGCTTAAACTACCAGATCGTATTCCGAAATATAGATCCTGTTCAGCATCATAAATAAAGACTCGATCTGGATCAAAATTTTGTAGATCTGAAATGCTAAATTGAACATCTGTATTCTCCTTCAGCTGAAGTAGGAGCGGAATCAATTTCTCATCAATTTTCGGCTGAACATTAATAACGTAGTTGATATCGTTTTGGTCCCAGAAAATGTCATTGGATTTCTGCTCCATACTTTTAGCGTCCATACCATGATCGACCTGATCTGTAGACCTTTCATCGAAGCCAAGTATCAGATTTTTTTCGTGTAAAGAATTAAAGGTAACTTTTAATGTCAGAGTAGTGCTCTCTTGCACCTGCGAAGTCTTGAAGACCGGGATCTCATCAGCACCTATATAGATCCTGTGACTATTTGTAAAACGTATAATTCCATCCTGCTTTCCTATAACCATAAATCCCTGGCCAATTGGCGCCGGACTCCTATTGACTTCTGCTCCACGAAACAGCTCTACATCAGCGCTATCTCTGAAAATTGGAGGTGCGTATTGTCTGAGACCAGGAGAATATGTACCATAACCTCCTACATAATCTGAAAGATAATGAGAATTAACTTCAGCTTTGGAATCCCAGAAATAAGCAATTCCTGTAGTGGCTTTATTTTCAAGTAAAAATCGGTCCAGATCGAACAACGAAGGATAAGGATTTCCAATAAGCAGAATCTGGTCTTTTTTAATAGGTATTTCAATCAAACCATTATTGGGAATGCCTCTAAAATCGTAGAGCTGGGCATTCCCGGGATTAACTGCTTCAGAATTAATTACTCTTAAATCAAGACCATTTACTCCTTTCATACTGAAACCTTCTCCCGGGAAAAGATCGAACTGATTTCCCAGATATTGCCAGTTTGAATAACCGGTTCCAGAGAATGCATAAAGCCATCTATTCGATATTTGCANTGGATCNGATTTNCCGTTAAGATCTGANNTGAGGGANNNTTTNTCNGAGTTTAATANATCTTNTGGTGCGAATATATAATCGANNAAACTTTGCTCTGTACTTCTAACGGCTACAGGTAAACTCCAGTAGTTGTAATCATAACCTGAAGAGGTGCCACGTTGATACACTGAAAGTTTTCCTGTACCCGTATTCTTATTTGAATCGCGTTCTCCCTGCAGCAGTCCGGCATTGTTGCGAAGATATATTCCAGCTTTGGTTCCAAGATTTTTCTGATCTATATTTATCTCCTGCTCTACATAGAGTAGCCTGTTCTCTACATAGAGGTAGTGTTCTGCTTCCGCAGAAGATGTGATAGATAATTGTGCAAATACAGAGCCCGCACTAAAAATCAGCAGAAAAAGCAAGGTGTGCTTCACGAAAGCTATAAATTTGCAATAAATGTAATCATTAATCGAATTCGTAGAATTCCATAATATGATTTAATTGTTTGAAAATGAATAATTCTCAGGTTCTAAATACAATACTGATCTTTCTTGGTGGTGCGCTGCTTCTTTATGCCATATCCGTTGATGATGTAAGTCCGTACTTTAAAATAATAGGTCTAATCATCATTATGCTGGGACTTTACCGTGCGACTAACTTCTGGGTTGCAACTAAAGACGACCACGAAGGCCAAAATGAAAGTGATAAATGATGCTGAAAAAAGGNGATAGAGTAGANGTGATCGATGATGCCCTTGNCGGGGTGGTTCAGGAAGTTCAGAATGATAGTATTACTATAAAGACTGAAGATGGATTCTTGATGAACTTTGAAGCCCAGGAACTGGTTAAGATCGAAGATTCGCTAGCTATAGAAGATGTGTCAGATTTTGATGTGGAGCAGGTGATTAAGCAAAAAACTCCTGATAAGCCAAGAAGATCTGAACGAGTTAAGCCTAAGGAACGTAGTGCTCCTCCTATGGAAGTAGATTTACACATTCATCAACTGGTAAAATCCAGCCGACATATGTCTAACCATGAAATGCTGAATTTACAGCTGGATCATGCCCGCCACAAACTCGAATTTGCTATTCAGAAACGTATTCCTAAGATCGTATTCATACACGGCAAGGGCGAGGGTGTTCTTAAAATGGAGCTGGAGTATCTTTTAGGAAGATACTCGAACGTGAAATTCTATGATGCAGATTACCAGAAATATGGCCTAGGCGCTACGGAAGTATATGTATTCCAGAATGCTTAATTAGAAGTTTCTTCGTCAGTTTCTTCTGTTTCCTCTTCTTCATCATCACAATTCTCCACCGTATTAGGACACAATTCGAATGGAATATTTGTCTCATTAAGAGAACCCAACTGGTAGGAGCTAAAGCCAATGGTTTCTCCAGATCCATCATCTTTCCTTTCAAGGTTGAAATTACGTAGCGTCACCTGATACCCGTAATTCCTTGTAATATTGTGTGTAATATATTCATTATGTTGGATGAATGCAGTTTGCTGATCATTCAGATAATTTGGAACACCATCCCCGGTGCTGCTAAAGCTTCCTGGATTGGTTAGTCCATCTTCCTCGCTTACTTCCAGTCTTGTTTCCACGCCATCTCCATCATCATCATCATCCAGATAATTTGGTATACCATCTCTGTCTGAATCAACTTCTCCATTATCATCCAATATGGAATCTTCATTAACTAAACGTTCTACTCTGGTAATAACATTATCACCGTCATCATCGCGGTCCAGGTAATCCGGAATTCCATCACCATCAGTATCCTGATGATTAATTCCATCTGGATCCCAACCTTCCCGTAAATTAGAGAGATCATCATCATCTGGATCTGCATCTCCGGTTTCATCTGTAAACCTGGTAGCGATGGTCACAGTTCCATCAGAGCCACTCACGTATTCTGTGGTTGGAACCGGTTCACTTGGAGGAACTCCCTGGCAGAAATATTTGCTACCATCGATCTCTTTATTATATATACGATAAATGACTTTGTTGGTTCCACTTAGAGAGAAAGTGATGTTTTCAGAAGTATTAGTAATAAAATTTCCAGAATCATCGGTAGTAATATTGCTATTATTGAATTCCAGGGAAATCGATTCGTTTACATCATCGTTATTGGTAGCGTAGATCACAAACTTATCCGGACCTTCACAAAATTGAAGTGTACTGTCCTCAAAATCAAAGTCGGTTACAATTATATCTCCATCATCACAGGAAGTAANNAGGCCTAGCAGCGCAATNGCGATCAAAAAACGTTTCATTCTATTGCTTTTTAAACAAAAATACAGGAATCAAAGATATGAGGAAGAGATGTAGGAAGTTATTTTATTTCCATTAATTTTGCGGCCATGAAAAATGTCTATTTTGATTCTGCAGCTACCACCCAGATTCGGGATGAAGTGGTCGATAAAATGACCAGCGTTTTAAAAGAAAACTATGGAAATCCATCTTCCACACATAGCTTCGGAAGATCTTCCAAAACCCTGATCGAGCAGGCCAGAAAATCTGTTGCTAAGATTCTTAATGTTAAAGCATCTGAGATCGTATTTACTTCCGGAGGGACTGAAGCAGATAATCTTGCTTTAAATTCTGCCGTAAGGGATCTGGGTGTTCGAAGGATCATTACTTCCAAAATCGAACATCACGCGGTACTTTATACAGTAAATCAATTACAGGATTGTTTTGATGTCGAGGTAGAATATGTTTCCCTGGATTCCAAAGGTCATGTGGATCTCAAAGATCTTGAAGAGCGATTAAAATCTTCAGATACCAAGACATTGGTAAGCCTGATGCACGTGAATAATGAGATTGGTAATATGCTGGATCTCAAAAAAACCGCGCAACTCGTAAAATCTTATAACGCACTTTTTCATTCAGATACCGTACAATCTGTGGGTCATTTTGAGCTTGATTTCGAAGAAATCCCTGTCGACTTTACCGCGGTAAGTGCTCATAAATTTCATGGACCAAAAGGTGTTGGCTTTGCGTATGTACGTCGCAACTCTGGTTTAAAACCGTTAATTTTTGGAGGGGAGCAGGAGCGAGGTCACCGTGCAGGAACTGAAGGTGTGCACAATATTGTGGGTCTGGAAGAGGCTTTAAAACTTGCCTATAAGGATCTGGAGAAAGAACAGGCTTATGTAAAAGGTCTAAAACAACATTTTATAGATAAACTGAAGCAGGAGATTCCTGGTGTAAGTTTTAATGGTGCCTGTGAAGATCATACTCAAAGTACATATACTTTATTGAACGTTTGTCTGCCTGTAACTCAGGAGAAGGCTCTAATGCTACTATTTCAACTAGACCTAAAAGGTATTGCCTGTTCTAAAGGAAGTGCCTGCCAGAGCGGTAGTGATACAGGTAGTCATGTGCTAAATGCCTTTTGTTCTGAAGAGGATCTGAAAAAACCTTCCCTGCGTTTTTCATTTTCCCGATACAATACTAAAGAAGAAATCGACTATGTAGTAGCGACTTTAAAAGATTTTATAGAAAGCTAAACTATAGTCCAACTATAAAAAAGCCCGGATCATCGATTCGGGCTTTTTCTTTTTTATATAACTATTATTTTCTGAAGAACTTCGCGGTGTAAGTAGTTGTATTGCCCACATTATCATTCACGATGATCTTTAGATCATTCTCAGTTTCGGTCACTACATCATCTGAAAAGTAATGCGTGAGTGTATTGTTCTTGTATTCATATTCCATTAAAATGAACTTTCCATTCACCGTTGCTCTGAAATCCTGAATTCCTGAAAGATCATCTGATATTTTAACTTTCAGGGTTTCATTACCAGAAATCCACTGACCATCGTAGAAATTAACCGGTCTAACGCTCGGGGCATTCGTATCCTGTGCTAGTCGATAATTACCAAATGTTCTGGTTCCTGTGGTAAAGCGATTTCCTTTCTTATAAGTTGTCGAGTAGTTCAACCTGCCATTATCTGAAACACGTGCAATAAAGGTTTTCGCTTTATCTTCTTCGGAAAGTTCACTTACATCAAAACCTATGGTGAAATTTTTATGCAAAGGGATTTCATCCCGATGTACCGTCACTACATCATCGCTGAAGTTGATGTCAAGATAGGTGTCATTATATAAACTCCCACCAGGAATATAGATATCCATTTTTCCTTTTTTGGCAGATAGCCCATTTTCGCTGGAAGCCAGGTAATCTGTTTCCAGTTTATCTCTTTTAATGATCTTATCACTAATCTGTCCTTTGATTGGAATGCGGATAAGCTTTTCATTGCCTTTGAGATCTGTCACTCTTATGGTATATTGATAATCGAGACTATCCTTAATATTCAACAGTCCGTCGTTTTGCATATTTCCGTAGATACTTAAAGGATTACTTGGAGTTTTATAAAGACGTTGTATTCTACTTCTATTGGTGGCATAGTATTCATAATCGATCAANTGATTAAGNTGCCTNGTTTCAGCGAAAGAAAACTTTTCGAAGTTTATTTCNAAAACTTCTTCTCCNTTCAGGTTTGATTCTATTTTNAAAACACCATTCTGATTGTAAGCGCCATCTTGCTGATCTACAGTGGTAATACCAAAACCTATTTCACCACAAGCTTCAACTTCTGGAACAGCAAATGTTCCGTCATTTTGAGGGATTAATCTTAATTTTTGTCGATTTTGAGAGTTATTTACATGGGCATCTTCACCAATAGGGTAGGCAAAAATTCCCTGAATCATTGGCGGTTTTGAGTCGGCAACATCCAGACCAAATAATTGAGCATTCATGGGGCGCTGGCTTCCATCCCTGATTTCGAAATGAAGATGCGGGCCACCGCTACCACCTGTATTGCCACTATAGGCGATCAATTCGCCTTTTTCAACTTTAAGTTCACCAGGTTCTGGGAAAAGTTCTATTTCGTAAGATTCCTTAGCATATTGCTGCTTTCGGAGATAATCCTTCAGCCTTGGAGATAACTTCTGAAGATGTCCGTACACTGTAGTGTAACCATTTGGATGCTGGATGTAAAGAGCTTTTCCGTAGCCATAATGCTGAATATTGATTCGGCTAATATAACCTTCCGCAGCAGCATTTACCTCAAGACCTTCACGCTGCTGGGTTTTAATATCTAGTCCGCTATGGAAATGATTGGACCTTAATTCACCAAAGGTTCCAGCGAGAACGATGGGTACATTAAGCGGATTTTCAAAATAATCCTGAGGTAATTCTTGTTGGGAGTGAACCTGAATACAGATAAAGGATAACAGGAATAATAAGGCTTTCTTCATAGATCTGGGGACTTTTTCATTTTCAAAGCAGCTGTAAAGTTAATTAAAGTTCTATCAATATTAAATGGCTTGCCTACAGAGAATTACTAACATTGTTCATTATTATTTTAAATCACCTGAAAAAGTATTGGGATATTTCAAAGCGTATGTTAACTTTGTAAGGGTTCACATCGGTTTTAGCGATTATGAGTGATATGACAGAAATAGTTGATAACCTGGAGAATAAGATCAGTAAGCTCCTTCATAGATATGAATCTGTGAGGCAGTCCAATAAATCTTTACAAGAGGAATTGATTTCTGTAAGATCTGAATATGAGAAGCTGGAGGAGGATTTACAACTTTCCAGAGATCAAATTCAAACTCTAAAAGCAGCGAACGCGATGCTTGGCAGTACCGAACATAAGACAGAAACGAAGCTCAAAATAAATAGCCTGATTCGGGAAATCGATCAGTGCATCGTTCAGTTATCTGAATNATTTAGGATGGANGATAAACTGAAAATTAAAATATCGATCGCAGACCGCGTGTATCCGTTAACCATTCAGCCCAGCCAGGAGGAAGGTTTGCGAAAGGCAGCGAAAAAGATCGAAGCGATGATCAAACAGTTTGAGCAAAATTATGCTGTGCGCGATAAGCAGGATGTATTAGCCATGTGTGCTTTACAATTTGCGGCTCAAACAGAGCAGAAGAATATAGATAAGTCGAGTGAGATGATTGAAGCAGAAGATAAGTTAAAGGAACTTAACGATCTGTTACAGGAACATTTAAGCTCATAAGTTCATAAAATATAATAAAGGTTACTGCCTGTATTAGTGCTTTTTTGATAAACTCAACACGAATTCTTTAAAGAGGGTAAGTCTATGTTGTAAAAGCGTGCCGTGTCCCTTTACCGGGAGAGCGGATTCTTGATCAGCTTGTTAGCCCTAAACTTGATTTTAAGGAGTTTAATCCAAAACACAGCTAATACAGGCTTTTTTTTTACATCTAATTCAATATAAATGGAAATACTTATAATAATTGTTGCAGCAGTGGTAGGCCTTGCGTTGGGTTTTGCGATTGCAAAGATGCTTGAGAAGAAACAGGCTTCTAATACTATTATCAGCGCAAAAAAAGAGGCAAATTCTATTATAAAAGAAGCCAAAGCAGAAGGGGAGAGCATTAAAAAAGATAAAATTCTTCAGGCAAAAGAAAAGTTTATTGAATTAAAGTCTGAGCATGAGAAAGTGATCTTATCCAGGGATAAGAAAATTGGTGATGCAGAAAAGAGAATAAAGGATAAGGAGTCTCATGTCTCTAATGAGCTTAGCAAAAACAAAAAACTAAACAAAGATCTTGAAGGTAAACTTGCAGATTATAATCATCGTGTAGATTATTTAGATAAGCGCCAGGAAGAGATCGATAAACTTCATAACAGTAAAGTGCAGCAACTGGAGGTTATCTCCGGACTTTCTGCGGAAGATGCCAAGGCACAACTTATAGAATCACTGAAGGATGCTGCTAAGGCAGACGCTATGTCTTTGATCCAGGATACGGTTGAAGAAGCAAAATTAACTGCGCAGCAGGAAGCGAAGAAGATCATCATCAACACCATTCAGCGAATTGGAACTGAAGAAGCTATTGATAATTGCGTATCAGTATTCAACCTGGAAAGTGATGATGTAAAAGGCCGGATTATTGGTCGTGAAGGTCGAAATATTAGAGCTTTGGAAGCTGCTACGGGAGTTGAAATCATCGTTGATGATACTCCAGAAGCAATCATTTTAAGTTGTTTTGATTCTGTTCGTAGAGAAGTTGCGAGATTATCACTTCACAAATTAGTGACCGATGGTAGAATTCACCCGGCACGTATTGAAGAAGTAGTTAAGAAAACACGTAAACAGATCGAAGAAGAGATCATTGATATAGGTAAAAGAACTGTCATCGATCTTGGTATTCATGGTTTACAGCCAGAATTGATTAAAATGGTAGGAAGAATGAAATATCGTTCTTCTTATGGGCAGAACCTGCTACAACACTCTAGAGAAGTCGCCAAACTTTGTGGAGTCATGGCTTCAGAACTTGGTTTAAATCCAAAATTAGCTAAGAGAGCAGGATTGTTGCATGATATTGGTAAAGTTCCGGAAACGGAAACTGAAGTTCCTCACGCGATCCTTGGAATGCAATGGGCAGAGAAGCATGGCGAAAAGCCGGAAGTGTGTAATGCTATTGGAGCTCACCACGACGAGATCGAAATGAATTCACTATTATCACCAATCGTTCAGGTTTGTGATGCTATTAGTGGTGCCAGACCGGGAGCAAGAAGACAGGTGCTTGATTCTTATATTCAGCGTTTAAAAGATCTTGAGGAAATAGCCTTTGGTTTTGGCGGAGTTAAGAAAGCTTACGCTATACAGGCTGGACGTGAACTTCGAGTTATCGTTGAAAGCGAGAAAGTTTCTGATGATAAAGCTGCGAACTTATCTTTCGAGATCTCCCAGAAGATCCAGACAGATATGACCTATCCAGGACAGGTGAAGATCACCGTGATCAGGGAAACNAGAGCAGTCAATGTTGCAAAATAAANNNTGNAAGNATNNATAAAAAATAGGCCGTTCGTAAGAACGGCCTTTTTTTTAATTGAGTTCTGTATTCTTAATCATTATAGATGTTCTCATATGAGTTTCCTTCCATCTCAAAGAATTTCCCTGTAACATATCTGAAGTGATCATCAAGATCTGCGATCTCTTTAAGATCATCTTCATCCAGTTGGAAACCGGCACTTTGTAGATTTTCCTTGATCCTACCTTCATTAGTGGACTTTGGAATCACAGCAGTGCCTCTTTGCTCGCTCCATTTAATCAGGATCTGTCCGGCGGAAGCTCCATGCTTCTTAGCGATTTTATTTATCACAGGATTTTCAAGTAGAGAAGGTTCGTCATCAGCTTTCATTTCGTCGCTACGATCACCACTACCCAGCGGAGAATAACCAGTGACATTAATCCCATTTCTACTNCAGAATTCCAGCAGTTTATCCTGTTGCAAATAAGGATGAAGTTCAACCTGATTCATTTCAGGTGCATGGTCGGTATCGTTCATAAGCTCCTCTAGTTTTTCAATACTAAAATTGGAAACTCCAATATGCTTCACCAGGCCTTGCTCTTTCGCTTTGATCATTTCCTTCCAGGTCTCTATAAGTGGTACTTCCTCAAGAGATAAGAAATCTTCCGCTTTTTCAGGAAATGATACATCAGGTTTGAAAGCTACCGGCCAGTGAATAAGGTAAAGATCAAGATACTCCAGCTGTAAATCTTTTAAAGTCTGTTTTAGAGCAGGGATAACATCTTCCTTTTTATGAGCATTGTTCCATAATTTAGAAGTAACCCATACATCTTCCCGTTTGATATCACCTTTACCAAAAACTTCAGCAAATGCTTCACCAACTTCAGCTTCGTTACCGTAAGTGGCGGCACAATCAATATGTTTATACCCATTGTTCAGGGCGATTTTTACGGCGTTCGCTACTTCACCTTTTTCAGATTTCCATGTTCCAAGACCTATGGCATTCATATGGTCTCCATTCTTAAATTTTAAAGTCTTCATAATTCAATTTTTTATGAAGTTAAGGATTTACAGAGGGAGCGAAAAGTCCTGAAATTGGTTTAGCAGAACTTTAATATCTAGCGGCGGGGATGGAAGCTTTCCATGACTTCTCTCAAATGCGATCTGTCTACATGTATATAGACTTCAGTAGTGGTTATGCTCTCATGTCCTAACATTTGTTGAATGGCTCTTAGATCGGCTCCATTTTCCAGTAAATGGGTAGCAAAGGAATGACGAAANGTATGCGGACTCACTTTTTTGCTAATACCGGCTTCCTTGGTGAGTTTTCTAACTATCGTGAAGATCATAGCTCGCGTTAATTGTCTTCCTCTACGATTCAGGAAAAGCGTATCGCTGTATTCGTCTTTAATTGCCTGATGTGGACGAACTTCATCTTTATAAATAGTGATGTATTTTATGGTGTATTCTGAAATAGGAACAAAACGCTGTTTATTGCCTTTACCGNTNATTTTAATNAAGCCTTCATCGAANAANAGATCAGACANTTTGAGTTCGGTAAGTTCNGAAACACGTAATCCACAGCCGTATAAGGTTTCAATNATGGCTCGATTTCTTTCGCCTTCAGCTTTACCAAGATCTATTGCTCGTATAATTCTGTCAACTTCTTCCATAGATATAATATCGGGAAGTTTTCGTCCTGTCTTTGGAGATTCAATAAGTTCCATAGGATTTTGATCCTGGTAATTTTCAAAAATCAGGTAATCAAAAAAGCTTCGCAAACCGGAAATTAATCTTGATTGAGAACGGGCATTTATGCTTGAAGAAACATCATAAATAAACTTTTGTATGAGTTCTTCGGAAACTTGATCGGGACCTACTTCAATTTCATTAACATTAAGGAACTTCTGAAGCTTTCTTACGTCTAATTGGTAGTTCGAAATGGAATTATCTGATAATCCACGTTCAAGCTTAAGGTAGTTGGTATAATCCTTTAAGGCATGCTCCCATTTCATGTGTTAAAGATAGTAATTACGGGGCATTAGTCTTAATAATACTTTAAGCTTGCGTAACTTTTTGTTAACAGGTTGTATCCTACTTTTGGCGGAAATAAAAATTAATCATGATGAAAAAAACAGTTTTATTAGTAGCCGTTGCGTTGATGGGATTTGTATCTAATTCGTTCGCACAGGAAAGTTGGAGTTTTGGTGTGAAGGGTGGTGTAAACTTTTCTACCGTAACTGGAGATTACTTTAAAGATCCAAGTCATAGAACAGCCTTTAACGTTGGTGTTCTTGCTGAAATTCCTGTTGCAAACAGACTATCTATTCAGCCAGAGGTATTATACTCTGCTCAGGGATACGATTTTGCATCGATCGATGAAGACAACATTTTCGATATTGACGACAACATTGAATATCAATTAGATTATATCCAGGTACCGGTACTTGCAAAAGTATATGTAACTGATGGATTGAGTGTTCAGGCAGGTCCTTCTTTTAACTTCAATGTGAACGAAGAAATCGATTACTCTCCGACTGAGAACGGTGGGGATATCGATCTTGAAGATCAGGTAAAAGATTTTGAAATTGGTGGTGCTGCAGGTTTGGAGTACAAACTTAACAACGGATTCTTTATCCAGGGTAGATATACTTACGGTTTTACCGAAGTATTTGATGGATCTGATGCTCATAATTCAGTTTGGCAGGCAGGTATTGGATACCAGTTCTAGTCTCCNAAAAANTAGTAGANAAAAGCGGACGTTGTCCGCTTTTTTTTATGCCAAGAATTTTGAAGGAAAATTTCTACATGCATATAATATGATTAGTTTTGGCGGTCTAACTNNAAATTCAATCAAGTAATGTTAAAAACAATTATGTGTGCGATGGCATTCACCATGCTGTCATTATCTTCCTTTGCGCAGGAATCAANTTTTGGTCTAACNGCAGGGTATTTAAANGCCGANTTCAAAGTGAGCGAAGAAACTGTAAGCTTCTCTGATGACGGCTCAGGTTTCTATGTTGGAGTTCTAGCCGACTTCGAACTTAACGAATCATGGCATCTTGTTCCNGGAGTAAATTATGGNAGAGTGGAAGAGACCAATCTTTTATTTATTCCCGTAATGGCGCAGTACCATATCGCGANCTCCGGAGTNTTCCTTCAGGNCGGGCCACANGCGACATTGAANCTTGAAGATGATCCAGGNGAATACNCAAACACAATAGGTGTGGATGCAGCATTTGGCGTAGGTTATGAGATCAATGAGAATTTNTTCGTTGAAGCTAAATATGCGCTTGAACTCACAAACCGATTCGCAGATAGGGTAAGGGAGATGGATGATGACTTTAAACTGAATTTAAATACGTTCACCGTTGGAGTAGGCTATAAGTTCTAGATTTTTCTTTTCTAAAGTCTTGAAACCGAAGAGATTCTCTTCGGTTTTTTTATTTATAAACGTTAGTTGGTAATATTTCAGAAAAAGCTCCGTTTTCCTTGTTATACTTACTAACCTCATTAAATAATAAACCTATGTTTAAAAAAATCATGTTGATTGCAGGATTTNNAATNCTNTCNTTTTCATCTTNNGCCCAGGAAACTTCATTNGGNGTTACAGCTGGTTATCTAAACTCAATATCGACTCTTAACGATACTGAAATTGATTATACAGATAGCNCCTCTGGCTTTTATGTTGGAGCGCTATTAGATATTACTTTAAATGAATCTTTCAGCCTGGTTCCGGCAGTTCAGTATGCCCGTGTTTCTGAAGTTAACCTTTTGTATGTTCCTTTAACGTTACAATACGATATTGGCAATTCCGGAATATATGTACAGGGTGGACCTCAGGCTACCGTATTATTACAGGAATCCAGTAGAATATATAATAATTTCGGACTTGACCTTGGAGTTGGTCTAGGGTACGACATCAATGATAATTTTTTCGTTGAAGCAAAATATTATCACGAAGTAACCAACAGGCATGGCGAAGATCCTTTTGATCTTTACGATGATCTGGATCAGGGTCTCAATTCATTGATGATTGGAGTTGGTTTTAAATTCTAAAATTTTTCTATTAGTAAAGCCTTGGAACCGAAGAGATTCTCTTCGGTTTTTTTATTTATAAACGTTAGTGGATAATATTTCAGAATGAGCTTCGTTTTCCTTGCTATACCTTACATCTAACCTATTTAAATTATTATTTAATGTTTAAAAAAATCATTTTGGTCGCAGGATTTGCAATCCTTTCTTTGTCATCTTTTGCTCAAGAAACTTCTTTTGGAGTTACAGCTGGTTATTTAAATTCAATCTATTCCGTAAAAGATGAAGTTTATAACTATAATCTCAGTGAATCCGGATACTATGTTGGTGCCTTTCTGGATATTAGCCTCAATGAATCATTAAGTCTTGTGCCCGGTGTAAATTATTCAAATTCTCATGATTCTAATATGCTGTATGTTCCCCTCATGTTGAAATATAGTATAGCTGATTCCGGTTTCTATCTTCAGGGTGGGCCACAGGCATCTATAATTTTTGATGAAGAACGCGTTAGACACAATCAGGATATTGGTATTGATCTGGGTTTCGGACTTGGATATAATATTAACGAACATTTTTTCGTGGAAGCTAAATACTATCACGAGGTCACGAATAGATTTAAAGATCATGAATTTCATATGTCCAATGACCTTAAAGAAGGATTAAATTCATTGATGATAGGAGTCGGCTACAAATTCTAATACATTGAAAAATTTAAATTTTAAAGCGAAGATTAAATCTTCGCTTTTTTTTNAGAATAAANCTGAATCAATTTCGTTATTATTGGTATTACGCTTNCGACTNCTAAAANCTATCTAATTATGCTNAAATCTTTNAATATCTTATTGATCCTTGCTATATGTTCTTNCAGTCTNGTGGCTCAGGAAAGGGAAGAATCTCCGTTAACACCTGAAGAAAATCGTGCTAAAATNAATTTTGAAGGTCAGCANGGACAGGTGAAATATTACAATGATAGCAACCTGNAAGCTGATACNTTTGATCTTGGTAAAATATTGCCGGGCTTGAAATTACAGCCTCATCAGGTAAGGTATGAGAACCCGACCAGTAAGACCGATATTATGGGATATAATTTAAAATATCAATTAGGGAATTCAGACTTTTCAATAATGGCNGGNGGTCAGGANATCATNTATTCAAGTATTGACGGTAANAGAGACTATGATTTTACNACAGGTCTTGGTGTAGATTATGAAGTAAATAAAACCACCTCTTTAGAAGCCAATTACTTTTTTGGTTTTCAGAATTTAAATTCGGGGAAAGCCGTTTCTCCAGTTCAGTATATACCTTTGCAACCTTTAAATTTCAAATTCAAAACAANATTTTAGAACAGCTTAGCCTATTCTTACTTTTTCTTCAGAATTGATTATTTTCACCTTATGAAATTATTGATATTAAACGGGCCTAATCTTAATCTGTTAGGAACCAGGGAACCTGATACTTACGGCAGCAAAAGTTTTGAAGACTACTTTTCAGAACTTCAGTTCAAATTTAGAAACATTGAGCTTTCTTACAATCAAACCAATATTGAAGGGGAGCTTATAGATATGATCCAGAAGGGACAGGAAGATTTTGATGGCATCATTCTCAATGCAGCTGCTTANACNCATACTTCAGTAGGAATTGGTGATGCAGTCGCAGCAATCAATATTCCGGTGGTAGAGGTCCATATTTCCAATACTTTTTCCCGTGAGGATTTCAGGCATAAATCCTACATTTCACCTAATTCGAAAGGTATTATTGTTGGCTTTGGTCTGCAAAGTTATGACCTGGCCATTCAAAGTTTTCTTAAGGATAATGAATAAAGCTTATATCAACTGGAGCAGTGGAAAAGATGCTGCAATGGCTTTGTACCACGCCCGAAAGAACAGGGAGCTGGAAGTTGGAAAGCTGGTAACAAGTCTGAGTGCAGATGTTGATAGAGTTACCATGCACGGAGTGCGTAGAGAATTGCTGCTTCAACAGGCTCACTGCATCGGTATGGATTTACAAATTATAGATCTTCCTGCCAATGCGGGAATGGAAACCTATAATCAGAAGATGGCTGAGGCTACAAAAAAGTTAAAATCAGAAGATTATTCTCATGCGATTTTTGGCGATATATTCCTTGAGGATCTACGAACCTATCGTGAAGAGCAATTACAAAAAACTAATATTCAGGCGGTCTTTCCTTTATGGAAACTCAATACAAAGGAATTGATTCAGCAGTTTATAGATCTCAATTTTAAAGCGATCGTGGTTTGTACCAACTCCAAAGTGCTNGATGATTCTTTCTGCGGAAGACTTATCGATAAAGAGTTTGTAAATGACTTACCCGAAAATGTTGATCCCTGTGGAGAAAACGGAGAATTTCACACCTTTGTTTACGACGGACCAATTTTCGAAAAACCTGTTAANTTTGAANTAGGAGAGAAGGTAAAGCGATCCTATTCTTCTGCGGAAGATGAAGATAATTGTCATAGCGATACTGAAAAATCCTGGGATACTGAATTTTGCTTTTGTGATCTTCTTCCGAAGNAAAATTTTNAAATAGTATCTATTTCGCTGANCTNAAATNAAATTTAATANNNNATAGAAANGATGAANATTTNGATTCTTTNNCNANTCTGCATATNTNGCCATAANNANAAAAAAACCCGCCTTCATTTGAAGGCGGGTTTTAATATATAATANGTTTNCTTCTTACAAGTGNATCACTTCATCGTAAGCAGCAGCTACAGCTTCCATTACNGCTTCACTCATNGTTGGGTGAGGGTGAACTGCTTTTANTACTTCATGACCTGTAGTTTCAAGCTTTCTACCTAAAACCGCTTCTGCGATCATATCAGTTACTCCGGCGCCAATCATATGGCAACCTAACCATTCACCATACTTAGCATCAAAGATTACCTTTACGAAACCATCTTTTTTACCAGACGCGCTCGCTTTTCCTGAAGCTGAAAANGGGAATTTNCCAATTTTCAGTTCGTAACCAGCTTCTTTTGCCTGCTTTTCAGTCATTCCAACTGAAGCAATTTCCGGAGTAGCATAAGTACATCCAGGAATGTTTCCGTAGTCAAGTGGTTCTACATCCATTCCTTTGATCTTTTCAACACAAAGAATCCCTTCCGCAGAAGCAACATGCGCCAGAGCTGGTCCGGCTACAACATCTCCAATTGCGTAAATTCCTGAAACATTTGTTTGATAAAAATCATTCACGAGAATCTTGTCCTTGTCTGTCTTGATCCCAAGATCTTCAAGGCCAATATTTTCGATATTTGTTTTAATCCCAACTGCAGAAAGTACTATGTCTGCTTCCAGAGTTTCTTCTCCTTTTTTGGTCTTTACTTTAGCTTTTACTTTATCGCCAGACTTCTCAACGCTTTCTACTGAAGAATTCGTCATTACTTTGATGCCGGCTTTCTTGATGCTTCTTTCAAATTGCTTGGAAACTTCTTCATCCTCTAAAGGCACAACGTTAGGAAGATATTCCACTACGGTTACTTCTGTTCCCATAGAATTATAGAAATGCGCGAATTCCACGCCAATCGCTCCAGAGCCAACGACGATCATNTTCTTTGGCTGCTTTTTAAGAGTCATTGCTTCACGGTAACCAATCACNGTTTTACCATCNTGNTTAAGNTTTGGCAATTCTCTNGATCTTGCTCCNGTTGCAATNATAATATTATCTGCCTGGTANTCNGTTTTCTTGTCTTTACTGTCGGTAACCTCAATCTTCTTTCCAGATTTTAGTTTACCAAAACCTTCAATAACATCGATCTTGTTCTTCTTCATTAAGAACTGAACACCTTTGCTCATCCCGTTGGCAACATCTCTGCTTCGCTTCACTACCGCATCAAAATCTTTATCTGGATTTTCCAGTTTCAGACCATAGTCTTCAGCGTGTTTCAGGTATTCAAAAACTTCAGCACTTTTTAATAATGCTTTGGTTGGAATACATCCCCAGTTTAGACAAACTCCACCAAGACTTTCCTTCTCCACAATAGCGGTTTTAAAACCAAGCTGAGAAGCGCGAATGGCAGTCACATATCCACCTGGGCCACTACCTAGAACTATAATATCATATTTAGTCATATTAAGAATATTTTGATTCGGTTAACGAAGTTGCGAATTTAAGGAATTTCAGCTTAAACTAAAAGCTAAGAAGACCCATTATAAAATGATAAAAGCCCATCAAATATTGATGGGCTTTTATTATAAATTTGTAACTAGAACTTCAAACTATTTCAGATCTAAATCAAAACGTTTCTGTACCTGTTCAAAATCTGAAAAATCAACATCTGCGTTGGCTTCAAATGTAGCAGATGGTAGAACTACAATTCTGAAGGTTTGATTTTCTGTAAACTGACTACTAAGACCGCTCAAATCAAAATTCCCATCAATTATTATTTCTATATCTGAAACAGTGTAATTAAAAACATACTGTATTGTTCCTTGGTTCAGGAAGAAATTTTGAGGAATTTGGCTCCATGAATCTATAGTGCCACCGTCCTCTGCATCTAATATTTCCAAACGATAGATTAAAACTGCATCTGATTCCGGTTCGAATGTAGCCACTTCGTCTGGTATGTCAAATACTCGTGAGTAATAATTAACATCTGCTAGATACTCAAAATCAATTGTTCTTTCATAAGTATATCCGCGACCATCCAGCCCATCTACCCCATCCTGTCCCGGAGGTCCTGGAGGTCCCACTTCACCGTCTGAAGAACATGCGACGATCGTACTCGCTATTAAAATAAGTGATAGTAATTTTTTCATGATAAATCTATTTGAATTATTGATTAAAGTTGATGCTTGCCGAGTTCACGCAATAACGTTGACCGGTCTCTGTAGGTCCATCATCAAAAACGTGGCCAAGATGGCTTCCGCAGTTAGAACAAAGGATTTCTGTACGTATCATTCCGAATGTTCTATCCTGAATATATTCGATTTTTCCATCAATCGCATTGTCAAAACTCGGCCATCCGCAACCACTTTCAAACTTCGCATCGCTTTCAAATAATTGCTCTCCGCAAGCGGCACACTGGTATTCACCGTCTTCAAAATGCAGATTGTATTTACCTGTATGAGGCGCTTCGGTTCCTTTCTCTCTTAAAACTCTGTATTGTTCCGGAGAAAGTTTTTCTTTCCACTCTGCTTCGGTTTTTTCTATATTATATTTCTTCATTTTAATTGTTTTTTGGTTCGAAGTCCATGGCAACTCCATTGATACAGTGACGTTTTCCAGTAGTTTCTCTAGGACCGTCGTTGAAAACATGGCCTAGATGACCGCCACACTTTGCGCAATGCACTTCATCACGCTGGTATCCTAACTTAGTATCACTACCATAAGCTACACCACCTTCGATCGCGCGGTCAAAACTTGGCCAGCCAGTACCACTTTCAAACTTATGCTCATTTTCGTACAGTTCGTTTCCACAAGCTGCACAAACAAATGTTCCGGCTCCTTTAACATCAAGTAAATCGCTGCTAAATGGCCTTTCGGTGGCTGCTTCTCTTAAAACAGCGTACTCTTGTGAAGTCAAAGCTGCTTTCCATTCTTCTTTCGACTTGGTTACCTCATACGATTTAGAACTTTCTTTGGAAGCATCTTTCTGAGCATTTCCATTGCAACTGAAAAGGAAAGTTGCCATTACACTTAGTATTAAAATCTTTTTCATCATTTTATTTTTGTTTAAAATTACAATTATTGTGCCGCTATAAATCCTGTAATTTTGTTAATTACCTCAGGATTACCCAGTATTCGCCGGTGTCCCAGGTGTTGCGTTACCATCAATTCACTGTTCTCCAAAACCTCGTGAATTTCGTAAGCTGAATTAATTTCTACATCTACATCATGTTCATCGTGAATAATAAGTGTAGGAGTGCGAACTTCCTTGGCAGACTCTGCTCCAGACAAACTATCCATATCCTGCTTAAACTTACCATCCAGATATGCTTTCATCTTTTTGGCAACCTTATCATTCATTTTCATGTTCGAAGCAAAATTTTTCGTGATTTCAGTAACATTGTTCGCAGTTCCAATCAAAACCAGTTTATAGGTTTTCATTCCGTCTTTAATTGCCCTAAGTGAAGACATGCCTCCAAGAGAATGTCCAATAACGGCTTCAAATGGACCATATTTATCATCCAGAAATTTTACTGCTTCAATGAAGAAAGGCATCATGCTCATTTTTCCGGCCGCTTTTCCATGACCAGGAGCATCAAAACTTATAGTTTGATAACCTTTGCTTTTTAATGTTGAAGCAATTTTAGCCAGCTGAGTCCCTCTGCCACTCCAGCCATGCACCAACAGGATCTTCTTTGAGGAGCTTCCATAGCTGTAGGTCACGATTTCACGATTCATGGAAGGCACTACTAATGTTTCCTGAACGGTGTTCTTATCCATCTCTTTCTCTCTCTCCGGAAGTTTATAGCGAAATGGTGTAAGGAACAGTTTGGCCGCGAATCTACTGGCTAGAAACGGACTTACCTTCGTTAGAATTTGTGATGTAGTTAGAATATACTGCGGAACCAATAGTCTTTGAACCGGTATGTTGTCTTTCGTATTTTGAGTCATTTAGGGTGCGTTCAGGTCATGAGTCGGCTTTCATACGATATTTGTAATATGCTTTGAAAGCCTTGTAAATACTGCAAATATCAACAATGGTATTGTTTTTGAAACTGCTTTTATTGTTAAATCATACTTAATTCAACTCGAGCAGGTTTGCTGCTTTTGTACTTTTAGGTATCAAAAATCAACGATATGAAATTTAAGAATGCCTTATTAGGTTTAAGTGTACTGCTTATAGTGGTGTCATGTAAGACCAATCCATTTACAGGAGAGAAAAATTTGAACTTTGTCTCCAATGATCAATTGTTCCCAACTTCTTTTGAACAATACAATCAATTTCTGAACGAAGCCGAAGTCGTGAATAATACGGAAGAATCCAGAAAGGTTAAAAGACTNGGAGAAGATATTGTAACTGCTGCTGAAAGATATTTGAACGCCAACGGTTACCAGGGTTTTATGAATGACTTTAAATGGGAGTTCAATCTTGTAAAAGATGATCAGGCCAACGCTTTTGCTATGCCTGGTGGAAAAGTTGTCGTTTATACAGGTATTTTGGATGAAGCTCAGAATACAAATGGTCTCGCTACAATCATGGCTCATGAGATNGCCCATGCACTTGCAGATCACGGTGCTCAAAGAATGAGTGCAGCACAATTACAACAATTAGGAGCAGTAGCTGGAACAGTAGCTGTTAGTGGTCGTAGTGAAAGTACGCAACAAATTTTTGCTCAGGCATATGGATTAGGTACGACAGTAGGAGTCATGCTCCCTTTTAGCAGAAGTCATGAGTCTGAAGCTGATAGAATTGGGTTAACACTTATGGCAATTGCAGGTTACGATCCTAGGGAAGCTCCGGAATTATGGAAAAGAATGCAGGCTAATAGTGACGGACAGGCTCCACCAGAATTTTTGAGTACTCACCCTTCAAATGCNACAAGGATNAACAATTTAACTCAGTGGGCTCCTGAAGCTATTGCTGAAGCGAAAAAATACGGTTCCACTACTTTTAAATAAGATATCTNAAAATTAAAATTGAAAAGCCANCGGTCTCGGTGGCTTTTTCTATTTTTAGTGCATGAAGCAATTACCTAAAGGCAGCANAAAGCTAATTCACGCNTGGGCTTTTTATGATTGGGCCAATTCAGTTTATAGCCTGGTTATCTCCTCGGCAATATTTCCAATATTTTATGGTGCCCTAACGATCGTAAAAGATTCCGNAGGGAACATGATAAGCGATACGGTTAACTTTTTAGGTTTCGAATGGAATAACGATACCCTCATTAGTTACGTTACAGCCGCTGCATTTCTTGTGGTTAGTTTTCTTAGTCCATTTCTGTCNGGTATTGCCGATTATATTGGAAACAAAAAGAATTTCCTGAAATTCTTCTGTTACCTGGGGGCTGTATCCTGTATAGGTTTATTCTGGTTTAATCTTGAGGATTTGTGGTTCGGTTTACTTTGCTACTTTCTCGCGCTAATTGGTTTTTGGTCGAGTCTGGTGTTCTATAACTCATACCTGCCAGATATCGCCTTTAACGATCAACAGGATATAGCAAGTGCGAAGGGATTTTCCCTTGGCTATTTTGGTAGTGTGATACTACTTGTGCTTTGCCTTATTATGATCCTGAAATACGAATGGTTTGGTTTTGAAGATGAAGGTTTGCCTACACGACTTTCCTTCGTGCTTACGGGAATCTGGTGGATCGCTTTTAGTCAATATACCTATTACTATCTTCCAAAGGGGAATAAGAAAGCCCGACTTACAAAGAATGTACTATTCAACGGGTTCAAGGAATTGAAAGGTATCTGGTTTAAGATCAATCAGAATAAACAATTGAAGCGCTATTTAGTGGCATTCTTTGTTTACAGTATGGCTGTTCAAACTATTATGTTGATCGCGACTTATTTTGGGATCGAAGAACTGGAATGGGGAGAACAGGATGCAACTACAGGTTTGATCATAAGTATTTTGCTAATTCAGCTTGTAGCGGTACTTGGAGCTTTTTTAACCTCGCGACTGGCCATTAAGTATGGAGATGTTAAGATCCTGATTTTCATCAACCTTATTTGGATAGCAATTTGTGGGTATGCTTATTTCATTACAACTCCGCAACAATTTTATGTCGCAGCAGCTTCTGTAGGTTTGGTGATGGGAGGAATCCAGTCACTATCCAGGTCTACCTATTCCAAAATGTTACCTGAGAATGCTATAGACACTGCTAGTTATTTTAGTTTTTACGATGTAGCAGAAAAGATCGGGATCGTGATCGGGATGTTTATGTATGGTTTGGTAGCTCAAATTACTGGTAGTATTAGAAGTTCAATTCTTTTCCTGGTAGTCTTCTTTATTGCTGGAGTATTTTTATTAATGCGTGTCCCTAAAAAGCATCCAAAAATAAAAAACCTGCCAGAAGACAGGTTTTAATATTACAGCAATTTTAATACTTATTAGTAGCTGGAAACACTTCCGGAACCATTCGTTTTAAAACTTTGTTTTTCCGGATCACCTTTGTATACTATATCTCCTGAGCCACTCACATTTGCTTTCAAACTTGAAGAAGCGTAAACCATAACATCCCCTGAACCGGAAACTCTTGCTTCAACATTTTTGGCTCTCAAATCGAATGCGTCAAAATCACCGCTTCCGGTTACGTTACATTCAAAATTGTCACTACTACCTTTGATCTTAATGTCACCCGACCCGGTTACATGACCTTTCAAATAATTTGTTTGTATGTCCAGAACCATATCGCCAGATCCTGTAACACTCACGCTCAATCTTTCTTCTGAAAGTTGATCCTGTGTCCAGATATCNCCGCTTCCAGTAAGCGAAATGTCATTCACACTCTTTACGGGAACAGTAATGAGCAGNTCTTTTCTAGTCTGAAGGTTAACNCCTTTTTCCGTAGAAATTTTAAGCGTNCCATTTTTTACTTCCGTAAGTATATATTCCTGAAGATTGCTTTCTGCAGCAACTTTGATNTTTCCTTCAGTTCCCGAAACTAATTTTACGTTCATGGATCCAACCACATGAATTTTNTCATAATCTGAAGTATTNCTGGTTTCAGTCACCATATNTCCGTTTCCACGAATTTTTTTACTGCCCCATTGTGCGTGGGCANNGGTGAAGGCAAGAAGGAAGAAGGCCGATAGTAATAGTGCTTTTTTCATAATAGGTATTTTAATTGATGATTAATTATTCTTTGCTAAATTTCACGCTTCCATAACTGGTGGAGATATCGATCCTTGCTCCAGAACCTGAACCATAGTTTCCGGAGATGGATTTACTAGTGTTTTTTTCATTGGTACGGCGAACATCCAGACCATCTGTTCCGTTAATGCCGCCATAACTGGTCTTTACGTCAAAGCTGAATGCCATTTCACGATCGTATCCTAAATGGACACCAGCATAATCGGTGTCAATATTTACAGATTTGGTACCGTTCACTATTTTTTCGATATGCAAGGATCCATAATCAAGATTGATGTCTGCAGAAGTAAATATTCTGTCCACTTTGGTTGTTAAGTAATCGCCATTTCCAATGAGCACCTTTACTTTATTTACTTCTATACTTCCATAATCACAGTTAAAATCAAGTTTGGTTACTTTGCGAATTCGGGACTTGGTATAATCTGCATTGACTAATAATTCTTCAGCTTCTCCAATTTCATAATCTGAATAGTCCGCATCAATTTCAGCATTGGTAACAAATCCAATTCGGCTGCTTCTGCTATAATCAAAATTCAGAATATTAGAGCGGCCATTTAACTCACCAACGTCTATCTTTCCGTAGTCACAATTGATATCAGTATTCCCAAAAGTTTTGTCGATGTAGATTCCGCCGTAATTATTATCGAGAGTAAGATTGTT
>FUFK010072405.1_pt1 | contig 23789 bp, 40 predicted proteins | sample 1021851 | NCBI WGS metagenome assembly FUFK01 (sample SAMEA51879418, study PRJEB19060) | metagenome | reverse complement strand
GCCAGTGACCCATCTTTGAACTTCCTGAACCCATAGGTGGACACAGACTTGACATCGGTAACGATACCGTCAATCTTGCAGTCCATGTGCCCCTTGATCCCATTGACTTCACATACCTTCTGCTCGTCAGTCACCTCGTGTCCAGCTGCACGAGTAAGGAATAACAAGAGCTCCTCAATGAGATGCCCATAGAGAAACTTCACGTAAGTGTGTGGCGGTATGATTTCACTTGCTTCTACCTCATTGAACAAGTTCCACAGGTAGCGATCCTCACGTCCTATGTTGGACATACGCAGTGTCCTGTTGTCCCGCTTCTTCTGCTCACCGAACTCCTGACGCATCAGGTTCTTGACGTTTTCGCCAAACTGCTCTATTGCAGCGTCGATGTCCACTCCCTCGTCTACCTCTTTGGTTGACACTACTTTGTAGATGTCGTCCACTAGGCTGTATATGTTTTTCATACTCTGTGCTCCACCCAATGACAGTCTCTCGTGTCTGAGTTGAATGCGATGAACCTGACTCCCATTTTTTTCTGTAGAGCAGTCCTACCGCGTCCTACAAACTTTCCGTCCCTCTTGTCCTTACATCTTGTTTTTACGTCTACTAAGGTAGCTTTTCCGTCCTTGGTTGCTATCAAGTCTACGGGTCCGGTGCATCCTGCGTTTAGGAATACTTCGTAACCCTGATCCCAGAGCCAAGTAACTGCATAGAACTCAGCAAAGTCACCTTTCCTGCCTCTGTTCATTTTCGTTTGTAAACCGGGTTCAGCTTCAAATAGGTCTTGTTGTTCCGTCATTAGTGTGTCTCCGCCCATGTTGTTCCGACTTTGTACTCTCCGTCAAGGGGACATCTGAGGTCAAACTCCAGACCCGACGCCTTGAGGCACTCAACTGCAAGCCACCCGTACTTCTCTGCTTGTGCTTCTGCGACTTCTGCCTGAACTTCGTCATGTATGTTCCCTATGAACTTGTAGTCAATCTTCCACTGCTTAGCGTAGTCATCAAGGATCACCAGTGCTTTCTTCATCACGATTGCACCAGCTGCTTGCAACAACGTGTTCAATGCAGCATGCTCGGATCTGACGTGAAGTTTCCTTCCGTCAAGTCCTGTAAGATAGCCTCTCCCAGCAGCTCTGCTAACTCGTTCTCGTAGACTTTCAAGAGCAGGTGTATTTCGTAGAAATCTCTGCTTAAGTTTTGCGCCATCAGATGCGCTTCCTCCGACGATACTTCCAATTTTAGCTTCTCCTGCTCCGTAAAGGAAAGCATAGATGAAAGTTTTTGCTTGAGGTCTAGTTTCAAGTCCAGCAGCCATCTGGTTTCTTGTGTGTATGTCTTCAGTGAGGAGGACATTTGTAAACTCCTTGTCATTCATGTAGTGAGCCAGCATCCGCAACTCAAGCCCACTGGCGTCAAACCCAACCAGCCTCTTGCCTTCAGGTACAGTCCAGCATGAGCGGCACTCGTGTCCGTATGGACTGTGGCTTGCTGGGACTTGTGCCATGTTGGGTGACTGGTGTGTCATACGTCCAGTGACTGCACCGTTGCTGATGACGCGACCATGGACTCTACCGTCGTCTTCCTGTACATGATCTAGCCATGAGTGGACCTGTGCGTATCTCTTCTGTAGCATCAAGTACTCACTAATGACTCTAGCCTCTGGCAAGTCGATGGTGTCTAGGACAGCTTCGTCTACGATAGGATTGCCCTTCTCCGTAGTCTTCGCAAAGACCACACCAAGCCCAGATAACCTCTTCGCAATCTGCTGTCTAGACCCGACATTGAAGACTTCAACCCTGTCCTTAAGACGTTTGCCAGTCTTCTCAGACCACCTCTCATGGACAATCGGCGGAAATTTCTGCTGTAACTCCTCTTCGATTTCATTCATCCTCTCCTTAAATGTAGCACACAGCTCATGTGCTAGTTGTTGATCCAGAACCCAGCCATTACGCTCCTGCTGCTGCACGATACACTGGACCTTGTGTTCCAGCTTGATGGACTCAGCGGAAAAGTCTTTCATCTCCTGCTTCAGTTTCTGATGGACTGCTGCTGTGACTTTCACGTCTTGTATGCAGTAGTCAATCATCTCCTGACTGAGCTTTGTCCAGTCATTGTGGTCCCCTTTTGGGAAGCCCAATTCGTTGCCCCAGTTCCTCAGTGAGTGCCCACCTGACTTACTTGGGTCACACAAACGTGACAACACCAGTGTATCCACAATCCTCTCAGACGCCACAGAAAGCCCCCAGAGGCGTTCTAAGACGGGGATATCGTACCCTATTAGATTATGCCCAACGACGCTCACAGAGCTTCTGAGAGCCTCTGACAGCGTATCTGGGGTAGTATGTACCGTTGGTTGTCCATTTTCCATCGTTACTACACACCATATCTGCGTGGGGTTCAGGCCATCGGCTTCCAAGTCCAGATAAATCAAAAGTCATCTCCGATGTGTGGGTTGGGTACTTCTGAGAGTCTACCTGTTGTGCGATCATAAGCAAGCCAACAAGCAGGACCAGTCTCACCAGTGTAGCGATTCTTGAGGACCCTGACCGTGGTTGTGTTTCGGATGTCTTCGTTTTCATGCTGCTGATCTCGCTCCATGCCTATCACTATGTCGGATAACTGTGCGATTGCTTGTGACCCACGTAACTCACCCAAGCTAATCTGAGCGCCATCTTCATGAGCTTTGCCCTGTGATCTGCGTAGGTGTGACACGAGGAATAAGCATATGCCAGTCTCAGCCACGAGTGTCCTGAGCTTAGTCATGATCTCGTCGATTGCTTTACGTTCGTCACCGGACTCCTGAGACGACACAACGATACTCAAGTGGTCCAAGATGACAAACTTGCAGTCCAGAGCCTTAGCCATGTACCGCACTCGTGCTAACAGGTTGTCAGCCGAAGTTGACCCCCAATGGTCAAACAAGTAGTACCTGCCTGTGCCTAGCGTGTCTTCCCAGAATGGACGCAAGTGTTCAACTGGCGTGTCTTCCTCTAGGTGTAACGGACGGTTAGCAGATACTGACATGATCCCCAGCGTAGTCCTCGACAGGTCCTCCTCAAGCGCCAATACACCGATGTTGCCGCTGCAACGCTTTAGTAGGTCGTACTCAATCTCACGTATGAACTGACTTTTACCCATGCCGCTGCCACTGGTGATTGTCACTAGCTCATACGGCCTGTGGCCACGAGTGAGTTGGTTTAAGCCTTCCCACGGGTACGGGGTGGACTTGACCTTCCTTTTCTCAACTAGTGCGTCCCATGTGTCCACGCCAGCTACAATACCGTCGGGTCTGTAGATCTTGGCATTCCACCATGCCTGTGTGAACTCCTTGACTTTGTTCGCCATGAGCATATCACTGGCGTCCTTGAGTGGGAGCTTGACGATCTTCAGTTTGTTTGGGCTGAAGATGTCCTTTACCTGATCAACCGCTGCGTCACCAGCTTTGTCGTTGTCGAAGCACAAGACCACCTGCTCGTAACCTTCGATCCACTCCAGCTGCTCCTTGATCTCTTTGGCTGCGTTGGCAGCGCCTGATCGTAGAGAAACTACGTCCCACTTCTTACCGGACATTTCAAAGACAGCTAGGGCGTCCAGCTCACCCTCTGTGATAGTGAGGTATCGGTTTGTTGTGCATCGGTTCTGACCAAAAAAGCCAACTCCGGTTACGTCACCAGTAGTGTGGAAGTTTTTAGTCTTCACCTCGCGTACTTTTGCTGACCCCACTTCATTTGTGTCGATCTTGTAGTAGGGGTAGTAGTGCTTGATGATCTCACCTGTGGCTGAGTACTCCACAGTCACACCGAAGTGATTACAAGTCTCCTGTGAGATCCTGCGTTGGGGTATTGCCGCTACTGTGCCTCCCATGTTAAGGCGACATGCTTTGACTGTAGCTACTTCTTCAATCTGTGTCATCATGTTACCGCCATTGACGTGATGGTTGCACCCAGCGGCGAAGCAATGCGCTCCACCGTCTGAGTAGATGGCTAGGGCATCCGAAGATCCACACTTCGGACACCCCTCGTGTCTGACAAAGGTAGACCCGAGCACTAGAAGTCTCCAGAGTCACCTTCAGTCATCTCGGCTTCCTCCAACACCTTGACTGCCTCCAGATACGTAGCCACCCCATGTACAGGATGAGGCTGACCCAATACGTACTTCAGGCGTACCTTTGAGTTGTATGGGACTTCACCGTTGTAGCGGTTGCCTTCTGCGTCAAACCGTTTGATTTCAAACTTGGACTTGAATTTACGCTGCTTAGCGCCTTGATAGTCCTTGATCTTGACACCCTGTGCTGCAAGGGTCGCTGCGTCATCTTCTGACAACGTAATGGTCATGGAGTACGCACCAGTGTCCTGCCCGTTGAATACGTCATGCTGCGTTACGTTGCTGAAGTTTACTACGCCTTCGATTGTCGTTGCTTGTGCTGCCATATGGAATAATCTCCGTTTTCTCCGCACCTTGCGGTGCTGTCGTCTTTTGGTTTTATCCAGAACTCTCTGGATGTACTAATATTATACCATACCATCCCACCGAAGTCACACTTAATTTGCACAAACTGTCTTATAGACTCGCTTTCTGGTGCAAACCATGTGCCACGGGTTAGTGTAGGTACATTTGAACTCTGGGGTCGGGACCACGCGCACATCAGTACAGCTTTGTTGTTCCGCAATAGACGTGCAGCCAGTGGCCATAAACATAAGTAATACTAAAGTTAACTTCTGTAGTCTACTACTACTGTTTACTTCTTTAGTTTTATACTTAAGTAGTGACATAGGTACTACTTTAGTAAAGGGTATCATAGTTGTCCTCCGTTGTCAAGTGTTTTCTTATGTAGTCATCAAAAAAGCTATCGTCCTCCCATTCGCAAGCTTGTGAACTGTTGTAGCAGATGTTGCATAGGTCGTAGAAGTCACCATTTGGGTCCTTACGTGTCAACTCTGCGTCCTCTAGGATCGTGTTACATGCCTTACATCTCATTTTTAACTTCCTCCGAATAACTATAGTAAAACCTGTCCCTGTGTAACCTGAATAGGTCAGTAGGTATCATGGCCCTGTATTTCTCCCGTAGGAGCCTCTTCAGTACAAACTGTAGGTCACCGAAGTTAAGATTGTGCATCTCATCGATGGCCAGATCGTCAGCCATTCGTTCTACATCGGTATCAGTTACGTAGTGATCTAGGATCTCTTCAGTCATCATCGTACTCCTTGTGTACTTTGTTTACGTCTACAATCAACACATAAAACATTAAAAAAAGAACCACGGGTAGCCACGCAGGCAATGTCACTAGCATCATCATCGCTTTCTTAAGTCTCTTCACCGTGGTTCTCCTTTAGTGCGTCCCAGCTGGACATCAAGGGTATCATACTACTGATCTTCTCGTCAATCAAGTTAGCCACTAGTCTGCACTCCAGCTGTGCATCCGGTGCTGTCCGTAGATTCACCACTCGTGCAAAGGCTGCTAGTGATCCAGTCCAGTACCACTCTGTCATCATGGACTGTGGTAAGACCATGCGAGCCTGCTCTGGTGCTATCTTCTTCTCTTCGACCATATGGTGATAGAGATTCTCAGCTTTAGTCATTAAGTCCCAGTACTCCATGAAGACCAGAGAGTCACGCTCTAGAACTTCATCAGATGACCCTTGCTTTTTATTGTCCGCTCTGATCCTCCACAGTTCAGGGTTGTAGAACTCTGGTGCGTCATCGACGTATCTCCGGCTAACTTCATTCCACACTAGGCCCACCTGATGCTTCACTAGCTGCCTAGCGACAAACACAGGTGCTTTGATCCTGAATTGCAGCTGTACGTGGCCAAATGGGGTCCAGTGTTTATTCTTGGCTAGGTACTTAATTAGCCTCACATCGCCCTCTGTGAGCGTTTTATGGTGCTTCTGGAACGACACACGGGCTGCATTAGCCACAGTCAAGTCATTCCCCATGCTGTTCAATAACTCTACTTCTACACTGCTCATAGTGCTCTGTCTCCTGCTATGCCTATGAAGCACATCACCAGTATTGTCATGGCTGCGGCCATTGAGCCTATGACCACAAGATCAAGTAGGTCTCTGTCGGTGCTTACGTAGCCATCTCTGAAGTCTTCATAGATCATTTGTATCTCTGTTGCTGCCCAATTGTATATCCTTTTGAATATGTTCATACGTTCACCCAGTCGTCTTTGATTACAAGTTCCACCGTGACCTGCCCATCGGGGTAAGTCTCATAGGCTTCTTTGAGTTTGTTTCTTAGGTCTAGCCATGTCTGCAGCTGGTCCTCCTCACCTAAATCATAGTCTCTATAGCCAGCAACGTAGGCAAGCCTAACTTTTTTCAGTTCATCTTTAACGCAGTCCACGGTGTATGCCTCGACGTAGTAATCTGCGTTGTCTTTGCTAAGGTTAACTTCTACAGCCATTGCGGTTTACTCCCGTTTAGTCCATCTCATGTCGATCTCACTGCGTCTTACTCTGTAATAGTCCCGATAGGCTGCTATCGTGTCNNNGCCTCTACACTCGTCATACATACACTGNGGNGGNTCTACGAATGGCAGATCCGGCAGCGCATCGGGTACTTGTGACAGGTGAGGCAATAACCGCTCTGTGGCATGGTGTTTGCCATAGCGGTGCGTATACTCTGCAAATAGTGCACGTAGATGTTGCAACCCATGCTTATACGCAATCTGAGACGATCTGAGCCACTTTGTGCTGGGGTGGTTAGCGTGGGTAGGCTTATACACAAAGTCCGCCTGTGGGGACTCTGTGAGCCTGTGAGCCGTACTCAGCATCTGAGCAGTCTCTAGGATCATCTTAACTACATGCTTATCACATAGCGCCCTAGCCGCCTGAGTAGGGCACTCTTCCACATAAAAGTAATTCATAGTCTACGCCTATCTGTGTCCTCGTCTACCCACATCCACTTGTGGTCGTCTAAGCATTGCAGAATATCCAGATACTCACGATTACTAACGTCTTCGTTGTGCTTCGGGACGCCGTTGATCTCTAGATTCTCAAATACATAATCATCACCGTCGTGGTTCAGATAAAAGCTATACTCATCGCCAGTGTAGCCACTATAAAATTCATGGTCATATCCGATCATGGTTAAGTCTCCTGTTCTGTTCTCGATCTAATATTCGCATGGCTTGCTGTAGCTTGTCAACGTCAGCGTGAGTGCGTCTACCGTCATACTGCAGTTTGTACATGACAGCCCATGCAGCCAGAATCTCCTCTCGTGTTGGCTCAATCATTTTCATGCTTTTTGTCCTCTTTAGTCATTAGGGTTACTCTCTCGCCACTATCAGCTGCGTCTACTATACGCTGGGCGATAGAGACAAACATATGATTACCGCCACCCTGAGCAATCCTATTAACTGTAATGGCTCGCTTGATCTCTGCTAGTGCATCCTCGCCTATGTTTATCTCTACCGTCTTCATGCTTCTAACTCCACCATTCGGTACACTACTTCAACGTCGCAGACATCACCCAGCATATCACCGAAGTCTGCCCGTGAGAAGTATGATTCGCTAATCTCTCCAATGTGCCAATTACCTGCACCATATTCACTATCGAGCCACTCGCACAAATTGTCTACGAGCGTCTCGTCATCGTCCATGAGTCCAGTGTAATCACTATTGACCAGCGCCGGTAATGCGAACGCTGGTATTTTGTAGGTAGTGCTCTCGAATTCAATTGTCATTATGCTGTCTCCTCTTGTCCTAGTTCTTTCAGTAGATCTTCGATGCGTTCTCTACGCAGTTCGAGTAAACCACGCGCGCCTCGGATCTGCTCTTTTAGATCCCAAATCTGACCCCGTAATTCCGAGATCTCTCGTTGACGGTCATTTAGCAGTTCATCGCTGCTGGTTAGTTTAGTGTGTAGTGATACCAGCGTTGCGTGCAATTGGTCATCACCACGCTCTGCTGCTCGCTCGATCTCACGGTTAACTAGTGCATCATGCTTTTGTTTACTCATTGTAATCCCTCTTTTGTTCTTGTAGATCTGCGATCTGACGTTGTAATTCTGAGATCTCTCGATCTCTTTTGAATAGTGCCCGGTCTCGTTTGTGAATTTCATGCCTAGCTAGTGCGAGCGTAGTATGTAAATGCAGATCTTCCGCCGCCTTCGCTAGTGCTATATGTACATTCAACTGTGTTTCGATGTCCATTATGCCACCTCTACTAATGAATTGATGTAGTCCTGCGATACTGTACGCCCGACACCCTTACCCAAATACTGATTGATCTGGCGCGTGGTAGTCACTGAGTAGTACTGATCGGTACGGAATGCGCCCTGATCGTCATAGCCTGCTACTGGTGTCTGATAGCTNAACATNATCGTAGTGTCGCCTATNGTNAACTCTGTCACGTTACTCTTAACTTGTCGTAATTTCATCTTGTGTCATCCTTGTGTTGTGTTGATGTGTGGCTAAAGTACCACAGCAAAGCCTACGTGGTCAACATAGGCAGAGCTGTGACGCCTTAGACTGCCCCAGCTGTTACCAGTTGAGGCCAAAATTCTGTAGACACTCGCTCAAACTCGTTGCCATTCCATACGGTATAACCTGTCAGGTCGTGGTCGTCTTTAAGTGTCGCTAGTTTCATCACGATGTCTAAGTATAGAGGCATAGACTCTAGTGACTCAGCACTAGGTGCAACAATATTCTCTAGGTCCCATGCTTCGCCCGTGATGGGATGCTTAGTTGATACTTCATATAAATTCATAATTAATCCTTATCGTTATCAGATGGGTACATCATACGCTCATGAATGCCAGAGTCCAGAACTTTTTGCATGATCCATGATATCTCCAGAATCTTGAGGTTTCTCAAGTATTCCTCTATTGTTGGCAGATGTCTGTGCACAGTGTTTGCTTGTGGGTACTACACTGGCTCACACACTTTGTCAATACTCGTGCCAACTNGTGCAGCCACCAACATTGGCACAGATGTTGCATACTTGTGGCGCANCTNNTGCAAGACTCGTGCCAACTTGTGTGGCCGCCAGAGTTGGCACACTTGTTGCAACGCAAGGATCGTGCCAATTGTCTGCAAATGTTGATACCGGGGGAGGGTGTTGACTTGTGTTAACAATTGTAGTAGCCTCTCAGACACAAAATAGGTGAAAATTAGGAATATTACCTCGTGTTTTAACGACTGTAAGTCATTGATTAGCCTTGCGGTTGTGACTTGTGGTGCAATAATGGAAAAATAGCTTGACTTTTGCGTAGACTTGTGTTATACTATAGTCGTAAATAGGGACAATTTGTGTTATGACCGCAGAAATAAAAAAGCGTGGTCGTGGCAGACCCCGGAAGTCAGAGATAGCCGCTGTAAAACCCGGAAACAAAGGGCAAGTGGGTAGACCAAAAGGTGATGCTGCTATCATCAACGAGTACAAAGCTCGTATGCTGGCTTCACCAAAGTCAAAAAAAGTCCTAGAGACGATATTTGATGCTGCTTTGGACAACGAACACAAGAATCAAGCGGCAGCATGGAAGCTAATCATGGACCGTATGCTACCTGTGGGTGCTTTTGAGAAGGACGTAGTTAAAGACGCTGGTAGAAACGCTATTCAGATCAATATTACTGGTGTTGGCACTGTNGACGTTAGCTGANAANGAANNCATNGAAGGAGANNTNGTAGATGAAGCTTAAGNATTTTACTCTNGATGAGTTCAATTGTCAGGTCACGGGTGACAACCGTATGGAATGGGACTTTCTAGAGAAGTTAGACCTTTTGCGTGGGGGCTGTGGTTTTCCTTTTGTGATCACGAGTGGCTTCCGTCATCCTACAGAACATCCTATTGAAGCTGCCAAGGAAGTTCCCGGCACCCACGCCCAAGGTATCGCTGCTGACATCCAGATTACCAATGCAACCCAAAGACACCGTATCGTCAAATTAGCTAACCACATGGGCTTCAATGGCATTGGTATAGCTAAGGACTTCGTACACGTTGACACTCGTGGTACTACACCCGTTATGTGGCTCTACTAATGCTGACCACAGCGCACACCACAGTTACAACCGACACAGAGCAGACACTCTTTACTGTCCCTGATGGATACGTAGCGAACATCTACTACATCTTCATAGCTAATCATGGCGGTAGTGCGAACACAGTCACCCTGAAGTGGGAGAATAGTAGTGGTGTAGACCAGCTGTACTTCTTTGATGGTGATAGTGTAAACGGTGGTAATAAAGAGACTTTGGGTGGGCAATCGTCACTACCTCTGTTTGTGATACAAGGTGGAGAAGTAGTGAAGTGTCAGACAGGATCTGCAGGTGACGTAGAGTTTGCAGTAACTCTGGACTTAGCACCTAGATCTGCTGGGTTTAACAACTTTGACTGACCTCAACATTGAGCTACTGCCTTGGCAGCAAGAAGTCTGGACGGACGACACTAGATTCAAGATTGTAGCTGCAGGTAGGCGTACAGGTAAGTCTAGGCTTGCTGCATGGATGCTGATTATAAACGCTCTGCAAGCCGACAGAGGGCATGTGTTTTACGTAGCCCCTACACAGGGTCAGGCCCGTGACATCATGTGGCAGACGTTGTTGGAGCTGGGGCATCCAGTGATTGCTGGTAGCCACATCAACAACCTGCAGATCAAGTTGGTCAATGGTGCAACCATCAGCCTCAAAGGTGCTGACAGACCAGAGACAATGCGTGGTGTGTCGTTGAAGTTCCTTGTGTTGGACGAGTACGCAGACATGAAGCCTGACGTATTTGAGCAGATCCTTCGACCAGCACTTGCTGACCAAAAGGGCTGCGCGATGTTCATAGGTACGCCTATGGGCAGAAACCATTTCTACGAGTTGTACAAGTATGCTGAACTGGGTGACGACGAGACTTACAAAGCTTGGCACTTTACTTCCTATGACAACCCTTTGCTTGACGCTAGTGAAATCGACATTGCTAAGAAGTCTATGTCAAGCTATGCGTTTCGTCAGGAGTTTATGGCGTCGTTTGAAGCTCGTGGGTCAGAGATGTTCAAAGAGGACTGGGTTAGAGTTTCAGAAGATGAACCGGACGTAGGAGACTACTACATTGCAGTTGACTTGGCAGGGTTTGAAGAAGTCAACAAGAAGCGTACTAAGAATACAAAACTTGACGACACGGCAATCGCTGTGGTCAAGGTCAGTCCTAATGGTTGGTACGTTGACAATATTATTTACGGGCGATGGAGCCTTGACGAGACAGCAGCCAAAATTTTTCAGGCAGTACGAGATTACGAACCAGTCAGTGTGGGTATCGAAAGAGGTATTGCTAAGCAAGCTGTAATGTCGCCTCTGTCGGACCTACAGAAACGCTACGGNACATTCTTTAGAGTCGAGGAGCTAACTCACGGTAACAAAAAGAAGACTGACAGGGTTATGTGGGCACTTCAGGGGCGGTTTGANAATGGCTACGTAACTCTAAACAAAGGCGAGTGGAACGCTAGGTTCTTGGACCAGTTGTTTCAGTTTCCAGACCCACTGACGCACGACGACTTGGTGGACGCTTTGGCTTACGTCGATCAGCTTGCAAACGTAGCGTATGACTATGAATACGAAATCGACGACCATGAAATCTTAGACGTGGTAGCAGGATACTAATATGAGCGAAATATACGGGCAGGACCCTTTGATGGTCGAAGAGACTATCGAAGACTGGGTAATCACCAAGTGTGAAGACTGGCGTGACTACTACGAAAGCAACTACGAGTACAGATTTGAAGAGTACTACAGACTCTGGAGGGGACAATGGGACCCAGCAGACAGCGAACGTAAGTCAGAACGTAGTCGCATTATCTCTCCTGCTCTCCAGCAAGCCGTTGAGTCCAACGTAGCTGAGCTAGAAGAAGCCACCTTCGGGCGTGGCAAGTGGTTCGACGTAAGTGACAACATGGGTGACACAGAGCGCCAAGACGTGTTGTTTCTGCGTAACAAACTCACGGAGGACTTTGAGGACTGTAAGATCCGTAAGTCAGTCGCAGAGTGTCTCATCAATGCAGCTGTGTTTGGTACAGGTGTCGGTGAGATAGTCATTGAAGAAATGAAAGAGATGGCTCCAGCAACTCAGCCCATCATGGGTGGAGACTTGCAGGCTGTTGGAGTCAACATCATGGAGCGTGTCAAAGTTAAGCTGAAGCCTGTGTTGCCACAGAACTTCCTCATTGACCCCGTAGCTACGTCCGTTGAGGACGCTATGGGCGTTGCTGTGGACGAGTTCGTAAGCAGGCATCAGGTAGAGCTTCTGCAGGAACAGGGCGTCTACAAGGACGTGTACGTAGGCTCTGCAGCACCTGACACAGACCTTGAGCCTGACCAAGACATTACTATCTACAACGACGACAAGGTGCGTCTAACGAAGTACTACGGCTTAGTCCCACGAGAGCTGCTTGAAAAAGCTATGCAGGACGAGGACGAAGAAGTAGTAGAACTGGACGAAAAGCCTAAGTCAAAGTACGTAGAGGCGGTAGTTGTTATTGCCAATGGTGGACTTCTGCTAAAAGCCGAAGCTAACCCATACATGATGCAGGACAGGCCTATTGTAGCTTTCCCATGGGACGTTGTACCCGGAAGATTCTGGGGACGTGGCGTGTGTGAAAAAGGCTACAACTCACAGAAAGCACTTGACACAGAGTTGCGAGCTAGGATCGACGCTCTGAGTCTTACGATACACCCAATGCTTGCCATTGACGCTACTCGTTTGCCTCGTGGTGCAAAACCAGAAGTACGTCCGGGTAAGATGATCTTGACTAGTGGAGATCCTCGTGAAGTTCTACAGCCATTTAATTTTGGTCAAGTTAACCAGATCACTTTTGCACAAGCTGGAGCATTACAGCAGATGGTGCAGCAGGCGACTGGAGCGGTGGACTCAGCTGGTATTGCGGGACAAGTTAACGGAGAGGCAACAGCTGCTGGTATTAGTATGTCTCTTGGCGCTATCATTAAGCGTCACAAAAGAACTCTCATTAATTTTCAGCAGTCTTTCCTAATTCCATTTGTCAAGAAAGCTGCCTATCGGTACATGCAGTTTGACCCTGAGAATTATCCCGTAGCTGACTACAAGTTTAACGCAAGCAGCACACTGGGTATCATCGCTAGGGAATACGAGGTGACACAGCTGGTACAACTACTACAGACCATGCAGAAAGACTCACCACTGTACAACACATTGATCCAGTCAATCATTGACAACATGAATCTATCTAACCGTGAGGAACTTCTGGCGGCTATGGCACAAGCTATGCAGCCTAACCCAGAAGCTCAGCAGATGGCACAAGCAGCACAGCAGGCCCAGCTTGAGTTCCAGCAGTCCCAGACAGCAGCTTTGGCTGCTCAGGCTCAGGAGTCAGCAGCTAGGGCAGGCAAACTTGCTGCAGAAGCCAATGCTGTACCTCAAGAGTTGGAGATAGACCGCATCAATGCCATCACTAGGAATCTACGTGAAGGCGATGCAGAAGACAAAGAGTTTGAAAGACGGATGCGCGTTGCTGAAACTCTCCTTAAAGAACGTCAGATTAAAGGTAATCAAAATGCTAACAGACCAAGAACTGAAGAGCCTACTGCGGCAGGTGGACAGCTACCTAGAACCGCGATGGCAACTCCTCAGAGACTTAGACCGCAAGGTGGAGGAAATAACTAATGCCCAGAAGCAAGGACCCAAAGCTGGCACGGGCGGGAGTAAGCGGGTACAACAAGCCAAAGAGAACGCCTAATCACCCTACGAAAAAGTTTGTAGTTGTTGCCAAAGAAGGTGACAAGACAAAGACTATTCGCTTCGGTGACGCAAAGATGAAAATCAAGAAAGACCAACCAGCCAGACGTAAGTCATTTAGGGCCAGACATCGGTGTGATACCAGTCCACCCAGTAAGCTTACAGCTCGCTATTGGTCATGTAAAAAGTGGTGATGTGATGGCAGCAGGCGTAAAACATTTTAAGAAAGATGGGACTCTCCATACCGGAGGAACTCATAAGATGCCTAATGGTGAACTCCACTCAGGAAAGACCCACGGCAAAACATCGGTGAAACTTTATCACCTTAAAGACTTGAAAGGAAAAGCAAAGGAGAAAGCTATGGCTTACGGTTACGGTCCCAAGAAGAAAAAGAAGCCTACAAAGAGAGGTAAGTAATGCCCTTTAAGAAATACAGCCCTAAGCAGAAAAAATTAGCTGCTGTAGCGCCACCACGTAAGAAAATTACTGGTGCAGACTTGAAAAAGGTGAGACAACGTGGCAAGAGCAAAAGGTAAACCCAAGAAGAAAACTTCTGGTCCAACGCCTAAGAATAAAGCTCTGTATTCTCGTGTAAAGGCAGAGGCTAAACGTAAGTTTGACGTTTGGCCCTCTGCTTACGCTTCAGCTTGGCTCACAAGAGAGTACAAGAAGCGTGGAGGTACTTATGCGTAAGAAGGGCTTGAAGAAGTGGTTTGACGAAGAGTGGGTAGACGTTAAGACTGGGAAGAAGTGTGGACGCTCCGGTAAGGAGAAGAAGAAACGCCCATATCCCTCATGTCGCCCCAAAGCTGTAGCAGCCAAGATGACAAAGGCTGAAAAGGCATCTTCAGCACGTCGAAAGACTGGTCCGGGCAAGATTAAGCATGCTGTGACAGCTTCTGGGAGACGTAGAAAAACCACAAGAAAAGCTTGACTTTACTACAAAAGTATGCTATACTATAACTGTAGTAATACATAAAGGAAATCAATGAACACTGAGCTTGAAACTTATTTTGACAACTACAACGAACTCTTCAATCACAATGGTTTCAAACAACTCGTGCAAGAGCTTTCTGATAATGCACTACGGTTGGCTGACATTCAGTCAGTTAAGGATGTAGAGGATCTACACTTTCGTAAAGGCCAAGTTGCTGCTCTGGCTTCTGTAATCAATCTTCCAGATACGATTGCAGCTGCTAGAGAACAAGCAGAAGCTGAAAGCGAAGAAGTAGAAGTAGATGTATAAATTTTACGACTTTAAGTGCCCTAATGGGCATGTAGTAGAAAAGTTTGTCCCTAGCGGTACTAGAATCAGTAGGTGCGATTGTGGTGCTGATGGGACACGTATGGTATCTGCTCCGGCTTTTATCCTAGATGGGTCTAGTGGGGACTTTCCCGGTAGACACATGAGATGGGTAAAAGAACACGAAAAGGCAGGCCGCAACAACAACCTCCATAATGACTAAGATCACGGAGTTTAATCATGTCAAGAGCAACAATGGTTGACTTGCCTCCCGAAGTGGAACAAGCAGACAACATTGAAGAAAACGAAGTAGATGAGATTCAGCAAGAAGTAGCTGAGCAACCTCAACAAGAAGAACCCACCGTACCAGAGAAGTACCATGGTAAATCACTAGAAGAAGTGGTACAGATGCACCAAGAGGCTGAGAAGCTACTTGGGCGTCAATCATCTGAGGTAGGCGAACTTCGTAAAGTTGTGGATGACTTTATTACAAGTCAGTCGCAGCAACCAGCACCTCAACAACTAGTTGAGCCTGAAGACGATATTGACTATTTTACGGATCCTCAAGCAGCAGTTAATCGTGCTATTGAGAACCACCCAAAGATCAGAGAAGCTCAGGAGTACTCTGCTCAGTACAAGAAGCAGACATCTCTTGCGATGCTCAATAGCAAACACCCGGACATGCAGGACATCCTGAAAGATCCTAAGTTTGCTGAGTGGATACAAGATTCAAAGATCAGGACTCAATTGTTTGTAGAAGCTGACCAGCAGTACAATGCTGAAGCTGCTGACGAACTCTTTACTCTCTGGAAGGAGCGTAAGAATATCGCACAGCAGACCGTAGCGGTTGAAAAACAGTCGCGGAAGCAACAACTCAAGGCAGCTAACACGGGCAATGCACGAGGCAGTGCTGAAGGTAGTCGTAAGAAAGTTTATCGCAGGGCCGACATTATTAAACTCATGCGTACAGACCCTGAGCGTTACCAAGCTTTATCAGAAGAAATCTTAAAAGCATACGCAGAGGGTCGAGTCAAATAATCTAAAGGAGATTGTGACTAATGGCTACTGCTACTTATCCCGGTGCAGCGGGTAATACTGCTAAAACAGAAGCGGCAACTTTTATTCCAGAAATCTGGAGTGACGAGATCATTGCTGCTTACCAGAAAAACTTAAAGATGGCTCCACTCGTCAAGAAGCTTGCGATGTCAGGCAAGAAGGGCGACAAGATCCATATCCCTAAGCCGACTCGTGGCGATGCAAATGCGAAAGCTGCTGACACTGCAGTAACGATCATTGCAAACACTGAGTCAGAACTGACCATCGACATCGATCGTCACTTTGAGTATTCACGACTCATCGAGGACATCGTTGAAGTACAGGCTCTCAACAGCCTTCGTCAGTTCTACACTGAAGACGCTGGCTACGCTTTGGCTGTCAAAGTTGACACCGACCTGCACTCTGCTGGTACTGGTTTCGGCGGCGGTGGTGACATTGTGTTCTCTGGTTCAGTAGCGGCTACTGACTACCAGCATACTGGCTGCTTCTTCAATGACGGTGGTACTACGACTCAGTACACCGACGACACGATGGTTGCTGCTGATGTATTTACTGATGCCTTCTTCCGTGACATGATTCAGAAGTTGGACGACAACAATGTACCGATGGAAAATCGAGTACTTGTGGTCCCTCCTTCAGTTCGTAACACGATCATGGGTATTGACCGATATGTATCTTCTGACTTCGTAAGCGGTCAGGCTGTACAATCTGGTCTTATCGGTAACTTGTACGGTGTAGATGTATATGTATCTGCCAACTGTGCTACTATCGAAGCTGTAGGTGCAGTATCAACAGATACTAACATCGCAGTCCGTGCTGGTATGCTCTTCCATCAGGACGCTATTGTCCTAGCTGAGCAGTTGTCAGTACGTTCACAAACCCAGTACAAGCAGGAATACTTGTCAACGCTGTACACGGCTGACTGCCTCTACGGTGTTCAGGTATATCGTCCTGAAGCTGGTTTCGTACTCGCTATTGCTGAGTAATGAACACGGGGGTCTTAATTGGCCCCCTCTTTTATTCCTAGCTGGAGCAATCTATGGGTATCTTTAGAGGTACAGGTGGCACTGGTGACGCTACTACAGACGCAGTAGCTTCACAGGTTGGTACAGATGCCGCCACTGCTTCAGCTAAAGCTAATGCAGCCGCTAGTTCAGCTACAGATGCAGCTAACTCAGCGACTGCGGCAGCTACAAGTGAAACTAATGCTGCAACGTCAGCAACTAACGCATCAACTTCGGCCACCAACGCAGCTACGAGTGCAACCAATGCATCAACCAGTGCGACCAACGCAGCCACTAGTGCCACCAGTGCATCCAGCAGTTCGACTACGGCTACAACAAAAGCAACCGAAGCGTCAACTTCTGCGACCAGTGCAGCAACCAGTGCAACCACAGCAACGACCAAAGCCTCCGAAGCATCCACTAGCGCAACTAGTGCTGCGACTTCTGCGACCAGTGCTTCAACGTCTGCGACAAACGCTGCAACGTCAGCTACCAACGCTTCAACCTCCGCTACCAACGCATCTAACAGTGCGACAGCGGCAGCAACTAGCGCAACAGCGGCTGAAGCAGCAAAAGATGCAATCGACGGACTCTACTTAGGTGCACAGTCGTCTAACCCGACAGTAGATGGCAACGGCGCTGCGCTGACTGTAGGTGACTGGTACTTCAACACAACTGACAACACCACTCGTATCTATGACGGTTCTTCATGGAATACGATTAACCCTGACCTTGTGGGTGACTCATCGCCACAACTGGGTGGAGACTTAGACCTCAACAGTAACAACATCACTGGCACAGGTGGTCTCAATATCACAGGCAACATTGCCCTCACGGGGACTGTGGATGGACGTGACGTTGCTACTGATGGGACTAAGTTAGACGGTATAGAAGCAGCAGCGGACGTAACGGACGCAACTAACGTAGAAGCAGCTGGCGCTCTGATGGACTCAGAGGTCACTAACTTAGCACAGGTCAAAGCATTTGACTCTAGTGACTACGCTACTGCTGCACAGGGCGCTACTGCTGATGCAGCACTTGCAGCCTCCTCTGTGTCAACCTATGGCTTAACTCTGATTGATGACGCAGACGCAGCCACTGCTAGAACCACGTTAGGCTTAGGGACAGCGGCTACAACAGCTTCTTCGGCTTACGCAACAGCCGCACAAGGCACTAAAGCAGACTCAGCATTACAATCAGACTCAACACTTAACGCAACTAACATGACAACAGGTACGCTCTCAGGCGGTACATACTAAAGGGATAAACAATGGCTACAACTATCATAACCAAATTCGGTTCAGGCGCTCCTGCTGCCTCTGATGTAGTTCGAGGAGAGCTTGCCGTTGATACAGAAAATGGACGATTGTACACGGAGACTTCCGGTGGTGCAGTTATTGAAATTGGACGCAACCCAAGTGGCAACGTAGACGTAACCGGGACGGTGACTGCTGATGGTTTGACACTTAATTCAGAAGGCGACCAGATCAGCATCCCAACGTCGGCTGGCTTCTCTGGAATTATCACGACTGGCGACAGTATCTCTGGCAACGCTTTTGAGTTCAAAAACGGCAATGGAATAGCAATCGTTTCAGACACAAACGACAGTGCATCCACTGGCGGCGTAGATGCAACACTGATTGCACGAGGAAGCAGCGCAACAAAAACAGCTCTGTTTGATGTCAACGGCGACATCAGCTTCTACGAAGACACGGGTACGACTGCGAAGCTCTTCTGGGATGCTTCGGCAGAGTCGCTGGGGATCGGGACGTCGAGTCCTGCTTACTTGCTACAACTATCAGCTACAGACGATACCGACATCTCTATCATCTCAGGTAAAGATGCTGGCGATTTCGGTTCGCTAATTTTTGGGGACACAGATTATCCAGCAGAAGGCCGAATCACGTATCAAAACTCTGATAATGCTATGCGCTTTTGGGCCAATAGAAGCCAAGCAATGATGATCGATTCCAATAGCAAACTTCTCATTGGAGATTCCGCTAGTCACACCTCAGATCTACTTCAAATAGAAACACCTGCCTCTGGCGGTGGTCACGGTATACAGATTAGACGTAATGACGCCAATGGCGATCAAACTATCGGAACAATCTCGTTTGGTAACAATACTGACACAGACCTAGCAAGAATTTCTGCGAAGACTGACGGTGATGGTAACAGCGGTGATAGCGGTGCGTTGTTGTTTAGTACGCAAGTAACTAGCGGCGCACTGACTGAGCGTATGCGTGTTGATTCCTCTGGAAACGTCGGCATCGGTACGACTCCTTCTTCTCCTTTGCACGTTAACGTAGGTACTAACCTTAATTTTGAAGTAGAAAATAGCAGCAGCACTTTAAGATTGTCTGCCTTGAATGATGCTCGTGATACGAATATTGCTATGCAGTTTGCGTCTTCATCTTTCCAATTCATAACAGGCGACGTCGGGATCGGCACGACGAGTCCTTCTGCAAAATTAGATATTTTTGATAGCGGCGCTGGGAACGCTAATTCTGCTGCAATAGAACTTACTAATTATGATTATGGAAGCGGAGAAACAAGTCAATCCGTTTCTATAGAAGCACTTGTAAGAAATGATGGTGGAGGCACTAGTACAACAGGAAAAATTCTATTTGGAAAGGATTCTGATTACTCAAGTGCAGCTAATCGTGACGGAAACATTCAGTTTTATACAAACCAGTCAAACTCCGTAACAGAAGCCATGCGCATTGATTCCTCTGGAAACGTCGGCATCGGTGTCAGTCCCGGTGTAGCCTTAGATATCAATCGCGCTACTAGCACAGCGTCTTATGCTCGCGTAGGTAACGGAGGTAACGTCCAGACTTATATGGGTGTTGCTGGAGACAATCTGCCCGTTCTTGGTAGTTTTACTAACCATGTTTTGCGGATGGTTGTTAACGCATCGGAGGTTGCTAGGTTTGATACTTCTGGCAACTTGCTGGTGGGTCAATTTACTTCAACGTCTCCCGGTGCTGGTAATACAACCACAGGCTTTTCTCTAAAAGATGATGGACAGTTTTTTGCTTCTTCACCTTCTGGTGATGACCATGTATTCAATATCAACGGTACTGGAAACATTATCAGCATTAGAACGAGCGGAACTCAGGTCGGCACTATTTCGGTAAGCGCCTCTGCTACAGCCTACAACACCTCCTCAGACCAACGCCTCAAAGAAAACATTGTAGACGCACCTTCTGCTTCTGATGACATCGACGCTATCCAAGTCAGATCATTTGACTGGAAGGCTGATGGGTCACACCAGAAGTACGGCATGGTGGCGCAGGAGCTTGTCACTGTTGCACCTGAAGCAGTAAGTCAACCAGAAGATCCAGAAGAAATGATGGGCGTGGACTACAGCAAGCTAGTCCCTATGATGCTTAAAGAAATTCAACAATTACGTGCCAGAGTGGCACAACTAGAAGCTAAATGAAGTATTTAGCAGCTAAAGAAAACTTTGGATATGAAAAAACTGTAGTTTGTTTGTCAGATATTATGATTTCAGAAACAGAATCAGTCTTAGAAAACAAATGGGCAGTTTTTCCTAGACATATAGAGCTAGCGTATAGCGTTGGAAAAAATGGTCTAAGTAAGCCTGTAGTGCTAAAGACTAAAGGAAATAAATACGAAATGACATTTGGTGGGAACCGTTTGAAAGTGGCAGAGATAAATGGTTTTACTCATATTGATGCCTTAATAGTAGAAACAGATGCCGAAGTTAAAATTTTGCATGATTTGATGACAAGACTTTCTCCACATGAAGGTAAAACTTTGAATCATGGCGGCAAACATCCATAACACATAAGGAGCTAACTAATGGCAACCACATGGACAATCTCAACGCTTGAACGCGAGCTATCTGACGGTGGTGTCATCGTGGCGCACTGGCGAGCAACCGATTCTGAAACCGTAGGCGAAGGTGATGACGCTGTAACGTATAGCGCAACAAACTACGGCACTTGCGGCTTCACTTATGACGCATCAAGTCCAGACTTCACGCCCTATGACAACCTCACGGAGTCTCAGGTACTAGGTTGGTGCTGGTCAAACGGCGTTGACCAAGACGCTATCGAGGCATCGCTTGCAGCCAAGATCGAAGCTGACAAAAACCCAACGCAGGCTAGCGGAGTACCTTGGTAATGATCGACCTCTGGACAATCATAAACATCTTCACCGCTGTCGTTACGCTGGCTTCTGCTATTGCAGCAGTCACGCCTACGACTAAGGATGATGAGTTCATCGCTAAGTATCTCAAGCCAGTCATTGACGCGCTTGCGNTAAACNTNGGGAACGCGAAGAAGTGACTGAGGAAGAGCGCAACCTAGCTTTGGACGCCCTTGAGCGCATCGCACAACACGAGAAGGAGTGCGGTGAGCGTTGGGCTGAAGCAGTAGTGGAACTCCGTGAGCTACGTAAAGTCACGGACTCTCATGCTGCTCGCTGGGAAAAACTCGCGTGGCTGGTGGTCGGCACTGTGTTGACTACAGCTTCTGCTGCTATGGTTAGTATCTTATGGTAGAACTGAGTGACAATACGGACGTTACGATACCGCTTAGGAATCTCGTAAGTATTGTCTTGGGTGTAGCGATTGTAACTGCAGGGTACGCTGACTTAAACTCTCGTATCACTACGTTGGAACATGGGCAGTCGATACAGGATATGACGATACGTGAGAACGCTGCGTTTGTCCGCGAGTGGCCGCTTGGTTTACGTGGAGCTTTACCAGATGATCTAATACAGAACGCTAAGATCATAGCTCTGGAGGACAAGCAGGCAGAGCTACAGCGTCTACAGGAACGTATAAATCAGCTTCAGATTGACATCAATAGAGTCTCAGGCATCAACGAAACACACGATGAAAAACTAGAGACTTTATTTGACATCTGGAACAAACAGGTAGTAAACTAGTGATAGACAAGCTTATAGGACCAGTCACAGGACTTCTGGATAAGTTCATAGAGGACAAGGATCAAAAGAATGCCTTGGCCCATGAAATTGCCACGATGTCCGAAAGACACGCTCAGGAGCTTGCTAAGGGACAGCTGGAGGTCAACAAGGCTGAAGCTCAGCATAAGTCCCTGTTCGTCTCTGGTTGGCGCCCCGCAGTCGGGTGGTGTTGTGTTTTTGGCATGATGGGAAACTTCATGGTAATACCATTTACCAACTTTGTACTTGCGTTGCTAAAGATTGAAGTAGTAGTACCTCTGATTGACACGGCTACTATGATGCCTGTGTTGATGGGGATGCTTGGGTTAGGCGCTATGCGGACCTATGAGAAGCGTACAGGAGTGTCTAAGTAATGTCCAAAAGGTCTGCTCCAATGTTGACTAGCAGCAAAATGCGCGCTCCTGCTATCTCAGGCAGCAAGATGATGGCTCCCGGTGCGACTACTGGTGGATACTCCCCGTATAGAGGACCAGTTCCTGTCAAGAGTCCGACACCTGTGCTACAGCCTAGCTCAGCAGCCAGTGGTGTTAAATCAGCATACACTGTAGGCTTTCCGGGTTTGTCTAATGACGAAGTTGCAGCAATGCTGGGCATGGAGTACACTGGTGATCGTGACCAAGACCAAATGGTTCAGGACGCTGTAGAGTCAGCACGTAACCAAAACGCTATTGAGACAGGAAGCGCCCCTAGTCAAGCAGAGATTGACCAACGTACTGCTGCTTTTGAAGACACAATGGAGCAGCTACGCAATAACCCAGACATGCGTGAAGCATGGGGTATTGACAGAGATACACGTCGTTTTGACGTAGGTACTATTCTTAGAGTCGCTGCTTCTTTTGCAATACCTTTTGCTTCAGGTGCTATAGTTAGTGCTTTAAATCTTAGTGGAGCCACTGCAGGTATTACCGAAGCTGCTCTACGGGCTGCTTTCTCTTCGGCTACTGGACAATCTCCAGTAGCTGCACTAACAACATTAACTTCTGCTTTTGGGGCTGCTGGTAATTTAGCAGAATCTATTGGTAATCTTGCAGACGGTGTTAGTATAGCTGATCAGACAACTTCTGTTTTAGACACAGTTCAGGACATATACAGGGCTGTTCAGATATATGACCAAGCAGAAGGAGTTATAGAGAATATACAAGAAGTTGCTGATGCGATTACTAGAGAAGGCTCTGAAGATAAATCTAATGAAGAAATTATTGAGGAGATAACCACTGAAGAAACTTCACAAACGGATCAAGAGCCAGCGGGCGAGGTTGAACTACCAGCACAGACAACAATAGAAGAAGCAGAAGAAGAAGAAGAGCCTGTTGTTGTAGAACCTGAAGAAGAAGAACCTAGCTTTCAAGAGCAGGTTGTAGAAGCTATAGAGGCTGGTGCTGAAGGAGACATAAGCGACGACAAAGACGCAGGTGCTTTAGATATATTTGTTGACACTACTGATGACGATACTACTGCTGATGACTTAGATCCTTATTTAACTCCCGGTTCAGAAGAGATAGCAGGAGTTGACGAAGTACTAGAAGGTGAAGAAGGTATTGACACTATACTTCTAGGTGAAGACGATGTAGTGGTTACTCAAGAAGAACTTGAAGAAATCATGAATGACCCTAATCATCCTCTGCATGACTGGTATGAGCCTTTTGAAGACACGGACAAAATACTTGTAGACGCTGACGGTAACGCTGTGCCACAAGGGTCTGTTGTCTTGAGAAACCCTCAAATAGACGCAGGTGGTTCTGACACTAGTGGAGGCGGTGCTGCAGACGACTCAGAAGCTGCTCCTGCTGACTCTGGTGCTGATGAAGCTGCTCCTGCTGACTCTGGTGCTGA
>FUFK010075875.1_pt1 | contig 23795 bp, 29 predicted proteins | sample 1021851 | NCBI WGS metagenome assembly FUFK01 (sample SAMEA51879418, study PRJEB19060) | metagenome | reverse complement strand
AAAACATTTAATGAATACTATCAGTATTATTTAACGCTACATCAAAATAAAGTAAATAGATGGTTGCACATTGTTGGTCAATGTGTTACAATATTAACATTAGTTGCGATTATTAAAACAAGTATGTGGATATTATTACCTATAGTCCCGTTTGTTGTTTACCCTTTTGCCTGGTTTGGGCACCTTGTGTTTGAAAAAAATGAACCAGCAGCGTGGACAAATCCTTTATGGGCAAAAGCATGCGACTGGATAATGCTCAAAGACGTATTAACAGGAAAATTAAAATGAATATTCTTATTACAGGTGGCGCTGGTTACATTGGTAGCGAGTTAACACAATACCTTTTAGATGATGGTCACAAAGTTGTTGTTTATGACAATTTGATGTACGATCCAACTTCTCTATTAAGGTATACTAATAATTCTAATTTTTCATTTGTTAAGGGAGATGTTAGAAATTTAGAATTGTTAAAAAAGTATACAGACAAAGCAGATATAATTATTCCTCTTGCTGCATTAGTTGGATTTCCGCTTTGCGACAAAGACGTTCGCGGGGCCCATGAAATAAATCATGAAGTAAACGCCTGGATTGCAAAAAACAAATCAGTAGATCAATATGTTATATATCCTTGCACAAATTCTGGTTATGGTACAAGTGAAGATGGTTCCGTTTGTACTGAAGAGTCTCCACTTAATCCAGTTTCTTTATATGGCAGAACAAAAGTTGCAGGTGAAAGAGAGTATAAAAACGTTGAAAACCACGTTACGTTTAGATTAGCTACTGTATTTGGGCCCGGCTCTAGAATGAGAACAGATCTGCTGGTAAATAATTTTGTACTTAAAGCTTTACGTGAACGCGTATTAGTTCTATATGAGTGTGAATTTATGAGAAATTATGGCCACCTTCATGATGTATGTCGTGCTTTTATGTGGGTAATTAATAATTGGGAAGTTGTAAAAAATCAAACCTACAACATGGGCAATGATGCTCTTAATATGAATAAGTTACAACTAGCACAAAAGATTCAAAATCATTTACCTTTAGAAATTATTAAAGCTGAGTTTACATCTGATCCCGACACTCGCGATTATATTGTCAGTAGCCAGAAATTTTATGATACAGGTTTTGAATGTAAATATGATTTAGATATTGGTATTAAACAATTGATTACTGCATATGGTATAATCGAATCTCCATGGTATGCAAATTACTAGTAACAGGAATATTATGAACAATAGAGTATTATTTGTACATCCAAATGCATCTAAAAAGATTTATCAAGGTCTTAGCAATAATTTGTCTGCAATAGAGCCGCCTATATGGGCTGCACTACTAGCTAATCATATGCGTGCATATGGTTATCATGATGTTCATATTTTAGACTGTGAAGCAGAGAATCTTTCCGCAGAAGAAAGTGCTGCTAAAATTAATGATTATAACGCCAAGCTTACTGTATTTGTAGTATATGGTCAACAACCCTCTGCATCTTCACAAAATATGCAAGGCGTGCATGATTGTCTAGAAATATTAAAAAATAATAATCCACAATTAAAAGTAATACTTACTGGATTGTATCCTTCCGCGGTTTCACGCAAAACAATGGAAGATGAAAAAACAGATTTTGTTTGCCAAGGCGAAGGTCCAAAAACATTTACTTCTCTAATGCAAATTAAAAATCTTGAAGATCCAACAGAGCTTCGAAAAGTGCCCGGGTTATGGTATAGAGATGATGGAAATATTTGCTTCACTACACCGGCACCTTTAATAGCACAAGATGATTTAGCAAATGAATTGCCTGGAATGGCCTGGGATTTGTTGCCAATGGATAAATACCGTACATCAAATTGGCACGCAATGTCTAACGATAACATAACACAGCCTTTTGCGTCACTTTACACTAGCCTTGGGTGTCCATTCAAATGTAGCTTTTGCTGTATCAATGCACCATTTGGTAATAACAATGTTGAAAACTGGGATTACGGAAGAAACAAATTTAGATACTGGGATCCTGAATTTATAATTAATGAATTTGATAAGATACAACAAATGGGAATTACAAACGTAAAAATTGCTGATGAAATGTTTGTATTACATAAAAATCATTTTATGAAACTCAGTGAAATGATTATAGAGCGCGAATATCAGTTTAATATTTGGGCATATGCAAGAATTGATACCGTTAAAAAACAATATTTAGATACACTAAAAAAAGCTGGAGTCAACTGGCTAGCGCTAGGGATAGAATCAGGGAATAAAGTGGTTAGAAAAGATGTTGTTAAAGGTAGGTTTACAGAAATCAACATTGTTGATTTAGTTAGAGAAGTTCAAGATGCTGGTATAAATGTTATTGGAAATTATATATTTGGATTACCAGAAGACAATGTGGAAACTATGCAACAAACTCTTGATTTAGCCAAAGAATTAAACTGTGAGTTTTCTAATTTTTATTGCAGTATGGCATATCCTGGCTCCAAGCTTTATTTAAATGCTTTAGCAGAAAATCAAATACTACCCGATACATACACAGGGTACTCACAACATTCATATGATATGAGGCCTCTCGATACAAATCATATTAAAGCAGCAGAAGTTGTAAAATTTAGAGATTTTGCATTTCACAATTATCATGAAGACGAAAAATATCTTTCAATGGTGGAAAAAAAGTTTGGTCTTGAAACAAAACAAAAAATGATTGATATGTGTCAACACAAATTAAAAAGAAAATTACTGGGACATTAAATTGAAAAAACCAACAAAAACAGATAATGAATTAAAAAACACACCAGGTATTGATTATGCTCATGAATACTATTCTAAATGGAAAACAAAATCAATCTGTAGGGGCCTTTTGTGGGAAAGTTGCGATTTATATGCAGAATTACCTATGTTTGAGGCCACATATAGACACTACCACACTTTACGAGAACACAAAACATTTAAAGACGAAGATTTTAGAAAACATGCGATAAGTGTTATACAAGAATTTTATAACTTTTTTGCTCCCCATGTAGATATATGGCCTATGTTTGGTACACTTTTGGGAATTGTTAGAGATAATGATTTAATACCACACGACGATGACGTTGATTTTGGTGTTTTTCAAAAAGATGAGGTTAAAATTATTGAACTTCTTGATCAAATTCATGGCCACAACGGTTTTAAATTAATTAGAAATCAATTTCAAACACTTTTTAGTGTTTATAAAGATCAAGTTTTAATAGATTTGTACGTGTATGAAGAAATTAAAGATGGTGACTATCATATGCTACACCAAGGTTCTCGTANCGCATATAATCTATCTGCTAAGGAAACCTTCCCGTTAAAAGAAATTGACTTTATCGGCACAAAAATGAAATGTATTAATGATCCTATTAGTTTTTTGGAAAGATTTTATGGAAAAGACTGGCAAACACCCAAATAGCTATTGGTCTAAATTTTATCAGAACAAACAATCAATAGACAAGCCTTCTTATTTTTGTAATTTTGTAATTGAAAATTATGATTTAAAAAATAAAAAAATTATTGAATTTTGTTGCGGTGACGGAAGAGACACATACAAATTAGCCAACTATTGTGATAATATACTTGGTATAGACTTTGCAACAAAGCCTGCGGATAGCGAAAATTGTTCATTTTTACAAAAAGACATTCAATCTTTTTTGTTATCTGTCGATAGTAATGATTATGATGTGTCATATTGTAGATTTGGATTACACTCAGTTTCTGAACAAATAGAAAATATGATACTTGATTTTTCAAAAGAAATATATTTTGAATTTAGATCCGACTTAGATAATAGTTTCGTTCCAGATCATTTCAGAAGAACAATTAATGGAAACAATTTTATTAAAAAAATTATTAATAAAAATTACAAAATTTTATTTTTTCAAGAATCAAATAACTTGGCACCGTACGGCGATCAAGATCCAGTTATTATAAGAATAATTGCAAAAAAATAATATAAAAGGAAAATATGTATACCGCTGAACAACTAATTGAATTTGAAAACGAAATAGCAGATTGTTTTAACAATGCTATGATTAAGGCACCTGTGCACTTATATAATGGCAACGAAGAAGAAATGATTGCAGTGTTTAAAAAGCACAACATAGGCCCCAATGATTGGGTACTTTGCTCTTGGAGAAGTCATTATCAGTGTCTTTTAAAAGGTGTACCAAAAGATGAATTAAAAAAAGCTATTCTTGAAGGTCGTTCAATATCTTTAAGTTTTAAAAAGCAAAGAGTTTTATGTTCAGGTATCGTTACCGGTCAACTTTCTGTAGCTGTTGGGATTGCTTTAGATATCAAACGTAAGGGTGAAAATAATAAAGTATATTGTTTTATGGGAGATATGACTTCTGAAACAGGTGCTGCTCATGAATGTATAAAATATTCTAGAAATCACGAATTACCTATTCATTTTATAATTGAAGATAACGGAAAATCTGTTTGCACTGATACAAGAAAAACTTGGAATGCTGAAGTGTTAACATACGAGGGTATTAATGATGAATATGTAACTTATTATCGTTATTCATTAGACAAATATCCGCATGCTGGTGCTGGAATTAGAGTACAATTTTAAAGGATTTATAATGGGAAAATATTTTGATGAATTAAAAAGAGCTATGACATGGCTTGGTGAACAACAAGATACTGTTTTTATTGGTCAAGCAGTTGAATATAAGGGCACTGCAATGACAAATACTCTTGTAGATGTACCAAGACATAAATTGCTTGAAATGCCCGTCAATGAGGAAATGCAGATGGGAATCACAAATGGGCTAGCCATAGCCGGAAGTGTTCCAATTAGTATATACCCAAGATGGAATTTTTTACTTTTAGGAGCAAACCAGCTTGTAAATCACTTAGATAAGTATAGTATTTATACACATGGTGAATATTCCCCAAAAGCAATTATACGAACTGGTATTGGTTCTGTAAGGCCTCTCAATCCACAAATACAACATACTAGCGATTTTACTGATGGGTTTAAAAGCATGCTTATGACTGTTGACGTTATAAAACTAAATGAACCAGAAGATATACTTCCTGCATATCAAAAAGCATACAATAGAACTGATGGTAAAAGCACTGTGTTGGTTGAGTGGGGTGACTACTATAATGAAAAGTAGAGTGACACATCAACAAATTATTCCTCTAATTAAACAAGAAATCGGAGGTGATCCGCAATTAGTTAGTGGCGATATTACTCCGGCTGAAAAAAATGAATCATATCAAATTGTAAAAGATTTTGTTAATAAAAATACGACGGATATCGTAACTCCCAACATCTTCATGCAAAAAAATGGGTATTGTAAATTAGGAAAAATTATTGAACCAAAAGTAGCACTCTCCCAGCTTTCGAAATATCCAGTTTATAACGGTCATGTAAAGACGTACAGTAATCATCAGCCCATTACAAATTATCACAATAGATTACTACCATCTGGCATATATTCTTGGGCAATGACTGACCTTTTGAAGTGTAAATCGATTACAGATTTAGCTTCTAATCCAGTAATTATACAATTTGTATCAAATTATTTAGGATGCATTCCAACATGCTATTCACTAAATTGTATGCTATCTGATGGTAAATCAGGCCATGGTACTACAGTTCCACACAGAGATTTAGATGATTTTAAATGGATTACTTTGTTTGTTTACTTAACTGGTGGACAAAAAGATAGCGGCGCCCATGTCTTTGAGGCTGGTTCTCATTTAGGCAACCCAAATACCAAAAACGGTTTTGAGGTAACACCTCAATGCGGTGAGCGAGTGACACTATCAGCAGAAGCCGGTCATGGCTTTGCTACTGATTCCTGGGGAGTTCATCACGGAACACCCATGAATGAAGGAAAGAGAAGAATTTGTTTGTGGATAAGATACGGACTTTATGACAATTGGACAAGTAGAGTAAGTGATAAGATTCACGAAATTGAGTGTAAAGAGCATACTATAGATATGTCCTCAGACCTAAACAAATATGTATTTAGATTTTTAGTTGATTAAAGGAACTAATGATATGGAAATTGTAGAAAAACCATGGGGAACTTACCAAAATTTACTGGATGCCCCAGAATGTAAAGTTAAAAAAATTGTTATAAACCCAAACCACCGGCCAAGTTATCAATATCACCACAAAAGAAGTGAACATTGGATAATTGTAGAGGGAAATGCTCTTGTCACTATTGATGATGAAGAAACCACTGTAAATGCCGGCAGTCATGTTTTTGTACCAATTGGTTCAAAACACAGAATTAAAAATATTGGAGATTCAAAGCTTATCTTTATTGAAGTTCAATGTGGTACATATTTTGGAGAAGATGATATCGTTAGAGTTGCTGACGATTATAATAGATAAATGAGTTATAAAGTTTTTATACCATCAGCCGGCCTAGGAACAAGATTAGGCGAATTCAGCAAAAGTTTAAATAAAGCATTAGTGTCACTTGATAATAAACCAGTTATTTCTCATGTTATTGAAAAGTTTCCTAAACATGTCGAGATTATTATTGCTGTAGGACATAAAGGTGAAATGGTAAAAAACTATTTGCACATGGCCCATTCAGATAGACAAATAAAATGTATTGATATTGATAACTATAGCGGCGAAGGTTCTGGATTAGGATTGACTCTTTTAAAATGCATGCACGAACTTCAATGCCCGTTTATTTTTTGTCCAAACGACACTGTTATTTTAGAAGAAGTCCCAGAGCCATCTCATAATTGGGTTGGTTATGCTGAAATTGAAAACAACCACCACTATCGATCTTTTAAGTTATCTAATAATATTGTCGAAAGAATATGCGAAAAGGAAGAGGTTTTATCCTTTGATACAAAGCCTTATATTGGATTATGTGGTATTAACGATTTTAAAACTTTTTGGGATTCAATGTATATGGGTCAAAAATATGGTTCAATTAAAATTGGTGAATCATATGGTCTTAGAGAAATGATTAAGCAACATATTGCTGTAGAAGCTAAGAAATTCACTTGGTATGATACAGGAAATTTAGAAAGCTTGACTGCTGCAAGAGAATTAATAAAGTCAAAAAATGCACCTGAAATACTTGAAAAACCAAACGAAGCCATTTGGTTTGTAAATGACCGTGTAATAAAGTATAACACTGATCCAACGTTTATAACAGATAGAATTTTGCGCGCCGATTTACTCAAGGGCTTTGTACCAGAAATTGTATCACATACAGAAAACATGTATTCATATAGAATGTTGACTGGCAAAACAATGTCAAAAGCCACAAGTTATGAAACATTTAATAAATTACTAAAATATCTACAATCATTTTGGAAAAAAGCTGATTTAACCGACAAGGAGCGCGCTAATTTTAAACAAGTGTGTGAAAACTTTTATAAACAAAAAACAGAAAAAAGAGTCCAATTATATTTTAATCGTTTTTCTGAAAACGATTGTCAAGAAAATATAAACGGTAATACTATACCTACACTTGATGAAATGTTAAAAGAAATTAATTGGGATCTTGTGTGTGATGGGGTTCCAGCAAGAATGCATGGCGACTTGCATTTTGAAAATATTTTAGTAGCCGAAACTGGAGACTTTTATCTATTAGATTGGCGTCAAAATTTTGGTGGATTATACAAATATGGTGACATTTACTATGATTTAGCTAAGTTGCTACACGGTTTAATTGTTTCGCACGAACTTATAAATAAAAATTGCTTCACAGTTTCTCAAACTGATAATGTTATTACATATGATTTGTATAGAAAACATAGTTTAGTACAAAATGAAAAACAATTTTTTGACTTTTTAGTAGCAGAAGGTTATGATACATATAAAGTTAAACTACTTACGTCACTTATCTTTTTAAACATCGCACCGCTACACCATTACCCGTATTCAAAAATGTTATTTTATTTGGGTAAAGAGATGCTTTACAATTTACTGGAATATAAAAATGAATAAATTTAACATTGGCCCAATGAGCAAAAATATAGTTGATTCAATAATAGAATTTGGCACAAAAGATAACAAAATTGGCTTGATACCATCCCGGCGCCAAGTTGATTATTGCGGAGGTTATGTTAATAATTGGGATACAAAAACATTCTCAAATTATGTAAAAACACTAAACAACAATGTTTGGCTTCAAAGAGATCACGGTGGCCCGGGCCAGGGACAACTACAAGATGATGGCATTGTTTCTTTCATAGATGATTGTAAAAATCTTGATTCTATTCACATTGATCCATGGAAAAAATATTCTAAGTTTGATGATGGCTTATTAAAAACAGTTGAATATATGAAATTACTATATTCAAAAAATAAAAACATAAAGTTTGAAATAGGCACAGAGGAAGCAATACGTCGTTTTGAAGCTGATGAAGTAGAAAGTTTGATTGTAGAATGTAAAAATTTACTACCTAAAGAAATTTATAATGCAATTGATTATGTTGTAATACAATCTGGAGTAGGATTAGATTTAGCAACCATGAACAACACAGGCAACTACAATCCTGAAAGATTAAAAAAAATGATTAATGTTTGCAAAAAATACAATCTAAAAACCAAGGAACACAATGGTGATTATTTGAGTAATGTACAAATTAAAGAACGTTTTGATTTGGGTCTTGATTCCATCAATATTGCTCCTGAGTTTGGTCAACTTGAAACATTATGCTATTTGCAAGAAATACAGAATACAGATATGTTTGACAAAGTTTATGAAATTTGTTATAATTCTAAACGATGGAAAAAATGGGTAAAGGACGATTTTGATCCTTTGACACAAAAAGAAGAAATTATAAAAATTTCAGGACATTATATTTTATCAAATCCAAAATTTTTGCAGCTCAAACCAAATATTGATAAAAAAATTAAAACAACCCTTTTAGATAAATTAAGAGAAATTCATGAAATCTAAAATTATTGCTTTTGACATGGATGATGTTTTGTGTTACAGAACTTCTGAGGAAGGTGGCGTAGCAAAATATAAAACCTGTTTACCACTACAGGATATGATTAATGTTGTCAATAAGTGTTATGAAAATGGTATGTACATAAAAATTTATACTGCACGTGGAATGAGCACATTTAGTGGAGATGTGAGTAAAGTATATTCAGAACTTTATGAACTTACAAAACAACAATTAATAAACTGGGGGGTTAAACATCATGAATTAGTAATGGGTAAGATTCACTTTGATTTACTAATTGATGACAAGGTGGTAGACTCACTAAAAATAAAAAGCTTTAGCGATGTAGAAAGGAGACTTGAGCAGTGATTTTTTTAAATAATGTATATATTACTAACGAAGGTAATCCATTCAGTAGCGCTTATGATCGAGGTAATTTACCCACGCAAGACCGTTTGGAAATTTATAAGTATTCATTAGCATCTTTATCTAAAGCATATCCATGGAAAAGAGCAATTATTTACTATAAATTACATGAAGAATATCATGATAAAGAGCAAGAATTTGTTGAATTTGTAAAAAATGAATTTAAGCATACTGATTTAATACTAAGAAATACACGTAACGAATACGTAAGTGATTGGATGCACACACATAGACTTATAAACGATGAGCTTATCTGGTTTTATTGTAACCATGATCATGTGTACCTAGATAATACCGACTATCTATTAAATTATGTCAAGATGTTTAGAGAAAATTTTTCAAATACATTATCATCAATTTATTTTTCACACTGGCCAGAAATGCTTTGTTATGTAGCTGACAGTGCAGATGATAACCCAGGCTGTCTTCCTCGCCCTCTTGAGAACTACAAAGTTGAGGAAATTGACGATATTGGTATACTTAAGTTTCCGTCAAAAACCATGGTGTGTAGTATCCAAATTATCACTAAAAAACTTTATGAACATTGGTGGGTAGATGGATGGGAAGGACAAGACGTTTCTAAAATATTTTTACCTAGGTCCGATCATGCGCGCTCAATTCCTAATTTTAAAGAGTTGGAAAGCTTTGATGTTTTTGTTCCTACTAAAGAAATTTGTAGACACTTTGACGGTTATGGGCATACAAATCCTCCAATTAATAACGAAGATTGTCCACCTCTTACTATTCCACAAGGTTTTTTTGAAAATAATATTAAAATAAATTTTGATCAAATTGTTGACATTAATAGAGAAAAAGGTTATACTTATTTAGATTCATTAAATGATCATTATTATGCATCTCTTGCAACGGGCACTGATTATAAATGGACAAAGGATGACATACCACACTTTTGGCTCGACAGAATAGAAAGTTACACGGGTACTGAACCGTCTTGGGATGCTGCAGTTAATGCGCAAATGCAAAATTTAATAGATTTAATTTTTGCAAATGCCAGGTTACACCCGAGAAAATTTATCAATGCGCGTGCCTTTGCAAAATGTCCCACTGAATCATCTGATGAACCTCTTATTAGCTGGCCAGAATGGATAAAAGAAAAATATTTAGATACAATTATGAAGGCACACGGATATCATAGGAAATTAGATGAGTAATAAATTATTAGTAGTTTACAATACATGCGGTATCAATGGTGACAATACTGATTGGTACATTAAATGTATTGAAAGTATTTTAAATCAAGACTTCGATGATTTTCACGTTGTTATGTCTTCTTGCTTAAACAGTAAGAAATGTATACAAACAGTAGCTTCTCATTTTAAAAATAAAATATCCTATTGTTACCATCAACAACCACACACTGTTAACATAACGTTTAATAAAACTGTTCAAGAAACAATTAAAAATTTTGGAAGATTTGAATATTATGTTTATGTAGATTCTGGTTGCACGTTTGGGGAAGATAAAACTGTATTATCAAAAGCATACAAAAGTGCAAAAGAAAATGATTATGGAATGTTATCGCTACAAGTTGACACGGACGAAGCATTGCAAGCTATTGATCCGTCACTAAAATATGAAACAAAAGAAATACAAATTCGCGATAATGATTTAATAGTTCCAATTGGTAAAGCTTGTAATGGGCATGTAATTTTTCATTCGGATGAATTTTTAGATCACTTTGATAACAAATTGTGGCCCGATGTGTTTGCAGCATATTGTACTGAGTCTACTTTTACTTTTTTGTGTGCTGGTATTAATAAAAAATGGGCCATTCTTAAAGATTTAAAAATTGAACATCTAAAAGCAGTTGACGGGCCTTCATCCTCCGTTGAACATATTTCTATAAAACATAACAATCCATGGAATAATTTATTGTATAACAGAAATGCATTAGATTTTATTCATGACCAAGAGGCTATCAAGGCCGGCCTAGGATATGAAGAGTGTAACAGCATAATGATGCATGATAAAAGCGCATATGATAGTGATGGACGCCCCAAGTATCAAGATAAACTATTAGAAAAAATAAATAAATATTTCTTCTTAAATAAAGAAGAGTTAGATTATCAAGAAATTAAATGTAGGTTTATAACTGTAAAATGAAATTATTTGTATACGATAACGCAGCAACACATGTACATGATAATATGCCTGTGTATATAAACACCGTTCCTTTGAGTAAAATTGGCATTGCACAGCATTTTGAAATAACAAACGACCCTAACCAGGCTGATTATTTTTACATGGGACAAATAGCAAACGATAAGCTTACTATGGTAGGGCCACACCAATATGAACATTATGCAGCGCATAAAAATCGTCATATCTGTGATATTGAAGGCGAAGGTGGCATGCCTATACCAAATTGGTTGCACGGGGCCATTTTAACAACTATGGGTCCACTCAAAATATATTCAAATATCGAAAAATTATTTACAAGGCCAACATTTTCACACTTGCTTGTGGATATTATTAAAAATAGAAATGAAGAGTTTGAGCCACCAGCACATAAATCATTCGGCTTTAGAGGCTACCTAAACCACAGAATGCGGGCCATGACCATACATTCGCTGCATAATTCTGATTTTGAAAAAGAGCTACATGTTAATAGAGTTTGGAATGGCCCTTCCGACGTTGGTGGAAAAGCTCAAAATGATTATATTCAAACAATGAAAAATAATCTATTATCACTTTGTCCCAGAGGTTCTGGCATTGATAGCGTCAGGCTTATTGAGACTTGCTATTATAACAGAGTACCCATTCTAATTTCAGATCACGATTATTATTTGGTTGGAGAAACAAATTCAGAACTAGATTTTGTATATAGAATTACCGGTCATGATTTAACACCGGACAAAATTACAGATCAATTGCAAAAAATATATGATACACCCCTTGACGAGTTACATGATAGAGCAAATGCTGCAAGAAAATATTTCGACACAACAATTAGAGAGTATTTTCAAGATCCTACACTATATTTTTTAAAATGGCTTAAGCAATATGAATGATAATGAAAGTAAAATATTTAATCCACAAGCAAAAATTTTAGCTAATGTTGATAGAGCAATCGAACATATTGAAACAGGGTACACTGCACCAGTATTAGTTGAGGTTGATCCAAGCAATGCTTGCAATCATGCATGCAGCTTTTGCTTATCCTCATATATTCATTTTGATAAATACAAAGGTACTGAGACTTTTTCAAGAGCTTTAATGTCAAGAGAAGTTTTAATGTCTTTGTGTAAAGATTTTGTTGAAATGGGTGTGAGGTCTATTAACTGGACTGGCGGTGGCGAACCAACGCTAAATAAGCACTTAAAAGAAGCTATTGAGTATTGTGGCCAAAATGGTATTAAAATGGGAATGTTTACTAATGGAACCCTTTTTGATAAATGGGACATGTTTGAAGCATTAGTTGAAAATATGACCTGGGTACGCATTTCAGTAGATGCCGGAACAAAAGAAACATATAATGGTGTGCGTCGTGCCAAAGGTAGGCAAGATTGGGATAAAATGGTATCAAACCTACAGAAACTTATTGAAGTAAATAAGGCGCATGGCAATAAAATTGATATTGGTGTGGGATATGTTATATCGCCTGATACGTATTCTGAGATAGTTGATTTTGCAAAATTTTTTAGTGATTACGATTTAGCTTATTGTCAATATAAGCCAGAAATTATTATCAGAGAAAAGGGCGGTCAGCAGAGAGAACTAGAGTTTTGGACTGAAAAGGTTAACCCTTTATTAGTTGAGGCTGAAAAAATATTAGGAAATAAATTTCAAGTAAATGGATACAAATTTGAAGATCTTGCAATGGATAGAGAAAAATTTGGTAGAAACTATAAAAGGTGCTTAGGTTCACAACTCTCTCCATGCGTTGGTGCCGATGGTCACGTTTATGTTTGTACAAATCATCGTGGCTGGAAACAGTATAGTTACGGTAATTTGTATGAAGAGTCATTTAAAACAATATGGAAAAATGTTCAAAAACGACAAGAAGTTATGAACTTAATTGAAAATGTTGAGTGTTTTAAAAATTGCACTAAGCTTTGTAAGCCTCATGAAAGCAACAAGGCAATGTGGGAAATTTATAACAAATTAGATGACGATACCAGACAAAAATTATTAGAAGAACAACAAGAAATTAGAAAAAGTTTAAAACATCCTGATTTTATATGATCAAGCTTGTAAATGGTAGAGGCCAATTGGGTTCTTATTTGAAGCAATTGGAGAGCATAAGTATAGATAAAAAAATTTATATTTATCATACTTGGAACATTGAAGATAAGTCTAAAAATACACAAAAAAAAGAATTTGATAAATTTGTAAATTTTGTAAAAAAAACAAATTGTGACTGTAAAATAATATTTATATCGACATGTTCTACAAAAGATAACTGGTACAATTATTACAAACACTTATCTGAGTCATATCTACTGTCGAATACAGCAAATGGTATTGTCATTAGGTTGCCAACAATAATTGGCAAAGGAATATTTGAAAAATTTAAAAATGAAACTGCAAAACCTTATGGCGTATTTTCAATCGTAACAATTGAAGATGCATATGAGTTTATAAAATCTTGTTTATTTAAAAATTCAATTATTAGAATATACACTTTACAAAGTGAAATTATATCTGCTAAAATTGTATATGAACTTATAAAGTTTGGAAAAGATGATGTTCATTAAAGAAGTAAAAGAAAGCAATTTAATTGATGGTGTTAAGTTAATAACACTCGATACGTATGAAGATAATCGAGGTCATATTGCTACTGTTTTTTCAAAATCAAGTTTGTATCCTGATTTTGTAGAAGATAAAATTACAATTTCATATAAAAACGTTTTAAGAGGTTTGCATGGAGATCCTCATACAGATAAATTAATTTCATGCTTTTATGGACAAATTGAATTATATGTGATAGACTATAGAAAAGAATCTAAAACATATGGCAAAAGTGAAAAATTTGTTTTATCCGACAACAAACTACAGACAGTATTTGTGCCAAAAGGGTGTCTAAATGGACACTTATGCCTATCAGATAAATGTATTTTTTGGTATAAATGGTCTGCTAAGTACGATGGGCCATCATCACAGGAAACGATATTGTGGAACGATAAAAATTTAAATTTAAATTGGTCAACAACTGAACCAATATTGTCTGAGCGAGATGCAAACGCAAAACCATTTAATTATAAGGAAATAAAGTGAATATAAAATATCCATTAGCAAAAGAAACAATTAATGATGAAGATGTAAATGCCTTATGTGATTGGCTAAAAAGTTACCCTAGACTAACTAAGGGAGAACTAACATTACAAGTTGAAGCAGATTGGGCCGAATATATCGGTACAAAGTATGCTGTGTTTAACAACTCAGGTTCATCAGCTAATTTGTTAATGGTTGCAACCGCGATTGAGTGTGGTCTCATACCAAATAAAAAAATTGTGGTGCCTTCTGTTGGTTGGGTAACAACAATTTCTCCAGCTATGCAGATGGGTCTTGAGCCGATTATGTGTGGTGCTGATCCAAAAACATTCGGTATTGATTTAGATCAGTTAGAGCAAATTTGTGAAAGAGACAGACCCGATGCAGTAATTTTTGTGCAAGTGCTTGGTGTGCCTCATCACAAAGAAAGACTTTTACAATTAAAAGAAAAATACGGCTTTGTTCTTTTAGAAGATGCATGTGCTGCGCTTGGTGCTCGATATGATGATGGAACTATGGTCGGGACAGTTGGCGATATGTCATCATTTTCGTTTTACTTTGGGCACCAACTTTCCACTATTGAAGGCGGCATGGTAAATGTTAACGATAAAAAACTTTACGATATGCTTTTAATGTTGCGTAGCCATGGTTGGGCTAAAGATTTAGACAAAGAAACATATGACAGCATGATGGCCGAAAGAGGCATTGATGATTTTCACTCACCGTTTACATTTTTTGTACCAGGATTTAATCTTCGTTCTACAGATTTACAAGCATTTTTAGGTATTAGACAGGTCAAAAAAGCTGAATGGGCATCTAACAGTAGAAATAAAAATCATTTGCTTTACGCGCAAAAATTAGACGGCTATGTAGAGTTTCAAGATTGGGGAAATGAATATCCAGTTTCAATTTCTTTTGGCGCATTAGCTAGCAGTACAGAACACAGAAAAGAAATTGTAAGTCGATTAGTAAAACATGGTATTGAGACACGCATTTTTAGCGCTGGTAACCTTGGTAGGCACCCATTTTGGATTGATCAATATGAAGAATTCGTAGATACACAAAGTGATATTATCCATTCAAGAGGGTTCTTTGTGCCTAATTATCCAGAACTTACCGAAGAAGAAATTGAATTTATTTGTAAGGTTATCAAGGATGAAGTATGAGTATACTTGTTATAGGCGAAGGTTGCAAAGATATCTATAGGTATGGTGATTCTACTAGATTGTGCCCTGAAGCTCCAGTTCCTGTTTTAAATGTCAATCAAAATAAAGTTAGTATAAATGCAGGCATGGCGATGAATGTTTATAATAATATTCGTTCCTTAGATAGTGAGCAATCGGTTGACATTATAACAAATGATAATTGGCAAAATGTAACTAAAACAAGATATGTAGATTCAAAAACAAATTATTTAATTTTACGTGTTGATCAAAATGACGAAATTGATAGATGTGATATTAAAAAAATTGATTTATCCAAATATGATTGCATAGTAATATCTGACTATAATAAAGGCTTCTTATTAGAAGAAGATATTGCTTATATTTCAAAAAATCACCCTTTAACCATTTTAGACACTAAAAAAATTTTAGGAGATTGGTGTGAAAATATTACATTTATAAAAATTAATGAAAATGAATATAATAAGACCAAACATATGCTTAATAAAAAAATAGATTCGCGACTAATCATCACGCTTGGTTCACAAGGAGCAAAATACTTAAGTAAAACATACCCTGTCTCTGAAGTAGAAATTAAAGACACTTCGGGCGCTGGGGATACTTTTGTTGCTGCATTTTGTGTAAACTATACAAAAGAACAAGATGTAGATGCTTCCATTAGATTTGCCAATAATTGTGCTACCCAAGTTGTTCAACGAAAAGGAGTGTCTGTAGCATGCAGATAGTTTGGACAAATGGGTGTTTTGACATTTTACATCGAGGTCATTTTGAAATGTTAAAATATGCCAAATCACTTGGCGATTATTTAATAGTGGGCATTGATACATCATCAAAAGTTAAAAACGATAAGGGCCCAAACAGACCATATAATTCAACAGATGACAGGATGTTTGCACTAGAATGCATTAAATTTGTTGATGAAGTAAAAATATTCAACTCAAAACAAAATTTAGAGTTACTTATAAAACAAATAAAGCCAGATTATATGGTTATCGGTTCTGATTGGAAAGGTAAGCAAGTAGTTGGTCAAAAATACGCTAAAAATTTAGTTTTTTTTGATAGAATTGGCGAGTACTCTACTACAAATATTTTGGAAAATAAAAAATGAAAACAACTCTAGAAATGAATTTTGTACCAAAAGGCTGGGGTTTTGAAAAATGGATAGTCAACAACAGCGAATACTGTGGAAAACTTTTGTATTTTGTAAAAGGTAAGCGCTGCTCATGGCACTACCATATCTTAAAGGATGAGGTATTCTACGTTCAGTCTGGTAAAATACTAGTAAAATATTCAGAGTTTGATGATCTACAACTAGCTGAAGAAGTTATTCTTGAGGCCGGCGATAACTTTCATGTTTATCGTGGACTAAGGCATCAAATGATTGCATTACAAGATACAGAATTGTTTGAATTTTCAACACAACATTTTGATGAAGATAGTTATCGTCTAATGAAAGGAGACTAATGAATATTAATATAGGCATCGTTGGGCAAGGATTTGTAGGAACTGCAGTTAGAGAAGGTTTAAAAAAACATTTTAATATTCAAACATATGATTATGATTTAAACAAGGCTACTTGTAATACATTAGAAGATTTAGTCAATAAAAGTGAGGTAATATTTGTTTGTTTACCAACACCTATGCTAAAAAATGGCCAATGTGATATTGCAATTGTTGAAGATACGATAATGAAAATTGATCAAATTGGCAAGAAAAGAACAATTGTCATTAAATCAACAGTCCCGCCAGGAACTTGTGCATTATTTGAAAAATGTTGTCAGAATATTTCAATTGTTTTTAACCCAGAGTTTTTAACAGAAGCTAATTTTATTGAAGATTTTAAAAATCAAAAACGTATTATTGTAGGGGGAGAACGCCCTGCATCAACCATGGTCAAAAATATTTTTAGAAAAGCTTTTCCTCAAACACCAATTATCAAAACAAGTTCAACAGTTGCTGAGTGTGTAAAATATTTTACTAATACATTTCTTGCTACAAAAGTTAGTTTTGCTAATGAATTTAAGCAAATATGTAATTCAATTGATGTAGATTATGATAAAGTTTTAGAATATGCTTTATATGATGAAAGAATTGGCAAAACACACTTATCGGTACCAGGCCCAGATGGAAAGCTGGGTTATGGTGGTTCATGTTTTCCTAAAGATGTAAATGCATTAATATATTTTTGCAATTCGATTGGCATAGAACCATCTGTACTAGAATCTGTTTGGAAGAAAAATTTAGAAGTTAGACCTGAAAAAGATTGGGAAAAATTAAAAGGTCGAGCAGTTAACTACAAGGAGTAAAAATGAAACTTTCTAATCAAGCGCTCGGCGCTGTTATGATGGCACTACAAGAGTCATTGTTAAATCAAATTGATATTGTACCAATTCTTCGAGGTTTTGAACTTGAAGAAGGAGAAGATGGTCTTATTGTTAAGAATCCACCTACTGTGAGATTTACAGACAACAGTACTGTCACTAATAACGATTTGGAAAGCATTGTTAAATAATGCCTAGATATTGTTTCCAATGTGAAGTATGCGAAAACAAACAAGTGGTATTTTTGCGCATGTCTGAAACTCTAATGGATTGTGTTGAGTGTGGTTCAATTAATTGCATGAATAAGGTGTATGATAAGTTTTTTTATGAAACTAAAACAACAAAGCAACACAAAGTTGGAAACATTACAAAAGAATATATTGAAAAAAATCGCGAGATTTTAAAACAACAAAAAGAAGAAGCACTGAGTACAGATTATGAGCCGTCTTGAACTAATATTATCAGCAATCGCAACATTATCTATTTTGATTAATATTGGCCTTTTTATATACGCAAGAAATGTGGTATCAAAATTATTTTTTGTTTCCAACGAACTTTATGATTTGGGTAACATGGTAGATGTTTTTACTAATCACCTTGAATCAATATATGAAATGGAAATGTTTTATGGTGATGAAACATTAGGTGGTTTAATTGAGCATGCGCGCTCTTTTAATGAACAAATGGAAACGTTTGAATTCATTTATGATTATGCTGATGCAGAAGCTGATAATAATACGGAAACAACAATAGATGACAAAACAGATTAAGAAAAAGAGAGGCCGCAGGTCTAGTAAAAAAAATCATTATTTTACAAAAGATCATGAACAAGCCATTATAGATTATTGTAATACAACATGTATCAAAAAAAGAACAGATTTATATATTAAATGGATAGAGCCCGCATTTAATGAAATGGTTGACAAAATTGTGTTTACTTATAAGTTTACAAATTTGCCAAATGTCGATTATTTAAGAGATGAATGTAAAATTTGGCTAATGACAATCTTGGACAAGTATGATCCATCAAAAGGTTCAAAAGCATTTTCATACTTCTCAGTCATTACAAAAAACTGGTTTATTCACAAAGTAAAAAGACAACAAAAAAGAAATCAACGAGAAGTTGATTTTGATAATATTTCTAAAAATTATGAAGAGGAATTTTTATCAACAAGTGAATCATATGTAAGCAACAGAGTTGAGCAAGAATTTTGGAAATTATTCTATACAGAATTAAAATCTTGGGACTCATCACAAATGAAAGATAATGATTTAAAAGTTTATCAAGCAATAATTGTTCTTTTTGAATCTAGAGATGATATTGAAATTTTTAATAAAAAAGCTATTTATCTTTACTTAAGAGAAATTACTGGCTTAAACACAAAACAAATTGTCAATTCTCTTAAAAAATTTAGAAAAAAATACTTTTTATTTAAAGATGATTGGGAGGCTGGTAAATTATGAGCAATAATAAATTAGACACTCTTTTCAATGAGGCATTAGAAAATATTAGAGGCGACCGAAAGCTAACAAGGGAGTTTTTAAATGAAGTGGCAAATGAGATTTCAAGAGATCCAACACAGAACAAGTATTTAAGTCCTGTTGCTGCCAAACATATTGAAACCTTGCAACGTTCAAATGAGCAATTAGTAAAAGTTATTTCCTTAAAACAAAAAGAAACAACTAACTCAATAGAACTATCAGAACAAGATAAAGAAGAATTATTTGATATGATACAAAAGAATGATTAACAATAAATTTTTTTGTTTTTCTATTTATAAATAACAAAGGTATCCAATTGTATGAGTATTGTAGACAGACACAAAAGAGGCTCTTTTAATGGCGCCACTCCGACAAATGCGTCAGAAGCAGCAGACTATAGAGCAAAAGTTTACGATTCGTTATGTGAAATAGATACATACACTGATAACGTTTTTACATGCAGAGTGGTAACTGAGCCAAGGATTATATCAAACCAGCCAGTAATTAATTCACCTTACACTATTGAAGGTCGAAGAATAATTGATAGCTCAAACGCATTTGTACAAATAAAGTTTAGAGGACAGTTAGTGGCTCATGATATTCTTACACCACATTTATTATTGCCCGATTTGTGTGATGCAAGCACCTTATCTGATCCAAAATCAATAGCTAATTTTGTTAACTGCTCTACCATGTTTATCGATTGTGTGTCGCCAGCCGCCTATGATGGCGAGGTTCCCATGATGGGTGATTTGGTGAAGGTAACTTTAAAACCTGGCGATGCGGGCCCCGTTGATTGTCAAACATGTTATTTTGAAGATATTGAATTTTTATCATCTCACGAATCAAATTCAATTAGGAGCACTGTTTATGATGACTGTGGCGAAAAGCTAGCCGAGCTTTACAACGCTGCTCTTACTTTAGCACAAGTTGGCGCTGTTCCAGGGGGCTCTGCAAAAGTAGCTTCTGATATGGCACGTCTTTTATCTGAAGGTAAAGATATGCCAACTGATGTTATGGTTGAATCTCAAATGAACGCCGCGACACAAACGCGACTAGTCAGCACTGCAGTGGCGCAAGCTGCCTACTGGAAAGATAGAACAGAAGATGCTGCAGAGGGGCCAAATGGAACCGATACTAATGAGTATAGGCTGCTGGCTTTATATTGGACTATGACATTTCTAAATGAAGGACAGACTCCAGCATCTCAATTAGCAGCTAAAGTTAATAACAATATTTTTAAATCCAACGGACAAGTTCAACATTGGTCAGCTGTGTATATATCCTATCTAATAATAAATGCGTTTGGTGGAGTAGAACAATCAAAACAAAATTTCGCAGCTTCATCAGCACATTATTATTATTTAACTGGCTCTAAAACAAAAAAATGGACTGCATACAAACTTTTAGGAGCCACTGGTAAAATTAAAGCGCAAGTTGGAGATATATTAATTACTGTTTATAATGGTGCAAATAGGGAAACACCAAACACTCATGGTGACGTTGTATGGAAAGTTGAAGGTGGTTATGCATATCTTACCGGCGGTAATGTGGGAGATTCAATTACGATGAGCAGGGTTGTGGCTTTAGATTCAGAGGGGTTTTATACAAATACTAAAGCAGGATTAAAGTCGCCTCGTGTATCATATCCATACCTAACAGTCATGAAATATAGAGCAAAAGAATCCAGATACTCACCAGCAGCTGTGGCAGCAGCAAATACAGAAGAAAGTAGCGAAGGTTAAACATGGCAAAAAAGAAATTAAGTAATGAAGAATTTATAAAAAGTTTATCTGAAGCATATCAAAAAGCTAAAGGAGAAATGTCGGAATTTTCTGAAGAATCCGAAATGCCTAACTTTGCAATGCCGTTAGATCAAATGGTTAAAAAATTAACCAATAAAAAACCTGGTGCTGTTTTATCATCTAATGAGGGTATTTTTCAAACAATGCCACCTGAGCCAACAATAAATTTTGTTCGTGCACGAAATGAAAAAATAGTTGGTTCCCGAAATAATAACGCTGCTATGGTTTTTGGTAGAGACAGACCAAGTGGGCTAGCCAGCGGCAAGGGTGGCAAAGGCGCTGCTGGAGCTAACTCAATCGATATAGTTGTTGGCAGAATGTCATGTAAAAATGAAGATATTTCAAAAGGAAAAATTAAGGCCGTTGATCCACACTTTGGATGTGACGCATCAAGAATATACATAAGCCAACTTACAGATGTAGATTTAAACTTTGGTATTGCTGCAGGCATATCAGGAAAATCCGCTGCTCGTTTGGGAGAAAAAGTACCATCCAGAGCAGCTATTGGAATAAAATCAGATAAAGTTAGAATTATTGGGCGTGAAGGTGTAAAAATTGTAACTGGCCGATCCCATGCATTCTCTAGTTTTGGGCCCCATGGAGAAACAAATTCTCAAGGAGGATCCATACCTGTTGCTGCCCCGATTGAATTAATAGCAGGGAACAACTCAGATACAAGAAAAGTTGTCCTTGGTGGCTTATTTAATATTTCTGAAGACGTTGAAAACTTACAAGGTGTTCCATATGGAGAAAACTTACTTGGCGCGCTTGAAGACTTAGGAACACTCCTGGACTATGCAGTGGGCGCTTTAGATCGGTTAGCGTTACTGAGTGAAGCTTTTACTTCTGTTGCAGGTGTTACATGGATCGAACCTCACCGCGCCGGCGCTGCACCAATTACCGTTGGGGCTTCTATAGGATTTGTTAACAACGCATTACATCATTTAAGAATTGGTAAACAATTGTGGAAAATTAACTATTTAACTCCGTTTGGTGGCAAGTACATTGTTAGTCAAAATGTGTTTGCAACATAAGGTATATAATGGCAGAATCAAAATTTTTAAAATATCAAGATGAAAACAAAGATGGTCTTATAGATGTTTGCGAGACCGATGAAATTGAATCTATAGGCAAGCCTTGTCCTCCGTGTAAACGAAGCCCAAACGCAATTGTGCCTTCATGGAAAAAACAAGCTACAGATGATCCCTGGTTCAATGCAAAATATTGTACAATGCAATGTACTGTCGAAACTAACATACTGAGTATCTTGCCTCCTGCTGACATAGTCTTAGAAAGTACTAGCTACATTGATACAATTTTTGAACAATATGAAACAACAGCAATCAAGTCATTGTTTGAAAAATTTAACAAAAATCAATCACAAGAAACAATTGATGATATTAAACCTTTTATAGAATATACAAAATATTTTCTGGATGGCCGGCCAAATAAGCCCTTGCTGCTTTTATATTCTATTCCAGTTGACAAATTTGCTTTAGTTCCAGATGCACCAGATCCATACGAAAGAGATGACGAAGAAGATACAGGGCCCATTGTTGTCAAGTATAAGGGTGACGAATTATTTTCAAAATTAATGAAATTTAGAAAAGGAATGTATCTGTTCAGTAGATATTATCGTGTTTTTCAGGCGGTTGAAGGTGGATTATATTATTTTGAAGATGGTTCCGCGTTTACAACCAGACAATTTGACAAATACGGAGATCCAGGATTTTTTGGTGTATTTGGAAAATCAATTATGGCAAACATATTAACAGATTTAGATGATTGGCTTAACACAAAAGGTTATAATATATTTGGTGCCGGCACCCCGGGCTTGTTTAAGCCAAGAGTTACAGACCTTGAGTTTACTTTTAGCAATGACTACAAACTTACAAAATTAAAAGTTTATACTGCTGTCTGCGGGAAAAAACCTATTGTCTATAAAGAAAGCAACCTCAGTGCGCTGAATTCTAAGTCGTCGTTTAAAAACAAAACAGCCATGGCTTATTTTACTAAATTAACTGAAATGGAATCTTTTCTAGGTGCCAGAGTTGAAAGACCGTGGACCGAGTTTATAGAAAAATTTACGTATCCTAAAATTACTAGTAGCAGTTCTTTATATGGGCCCATGGCAACTCCTGGTGATCCAACAATTGGATCATGTATTGTGGATAATTTACTTGAAGAAGGTAAGCAACTTGGCCAAGATATATTAGATGATGTGTTTAGTTTAGGTGACGCTATAGCATATCAATTTCATAAAAATGTTTGTAAAAAATCGTTACTAGAAGTTGACACAGAATTAGAAAAAATGAACCTTATAATGAATGAAAAAGGTCGACCTGAATTATTTTCTGTTACTGATCCTAAGACTGGTGGCCAGAGCAATGTTTTTGCCATGGCAAACTCTCAAGCATTTGAAATGCTTGAAAAAGATAATA